>JAALOO010001036.1_pt1 | contig 21164 bp, 24 predicted proteins | sample 7257641 | NCBI WGS metagenome assembly JAALOO01 (sample SAMN14085613, study PRJNA598686) | mite metagenome | biome: ENVO:01001000; feature: ENVO:01001002; material: ENVO:01001226; isolation source: single female mite from University of Michigan culture on fish food culture... ...
CCCGAAATCAAAATTCGAAAAAGCAGTAAAAAAGTGCGCGGTGTCCCCCCTTAAATAAAAGGGTATTTCTTGGTTAAAACGTTAATGACATACCAGGTAAAAGGGAAGTTTTCAACACTTGACCGGTACAATTCTTGGAGATGGTTTTCCGCTTCAATAAAAAAAACTTTCCTTGCGAATAGATGCTTTTTTTCTCACTTTACAGTTGAATTTAAATAGTCTTTTGATGAGCCGATCTTGGCTAATAGAAAAAAATCACTATTGTGTGGCGATAAGAGGAGACCAATGTTCTCTGCACGACATAGATATGAGACACTCTTCTATTGATGACTTAGATTGGTGAAAATGAAAGTTGAAGTTTGTACTTAAGGTTTGGGTACAAGTAACGGAGCAGGCATTGAGCTCGTGCGATTAAAAAGTGAAAGCCATGCTTTTTATTGGTGAAGCTGCATGTTGCACTTGAAGCGGCGAACATTCAACGTCACCCTTTTTTAAAAAAATTTAGTCCAGACTGAATGAAAGGGAAAGTTTTTCTGTAAAAGATAATGATTGCAGTAAACATTTACAGTTAGAGTCATTAATGGCAACAGTCAACCAGGGCAAAAGTATACTTACGCCCGAGTGCCGAACTCACAGCAGCGTCAACTGATTAGCAAGTGGTGGTGAAACTGGATCATTGAGGATGTTGTTCACTGCTGAGCTCACTCACTAATTCACTATCGCTGGCATCATTTCACCAAACTCGATCCTGGTCACAGTTTTGGTGAGGCTGTACGGTGTGTTCGGCTCTGGTAAAGATGACTTTTTCACCACCAAGTGTACAACAAAAATCTGTCAGAAAAAACACAGCGTCTGTTTCGACCTGCGCACTGGTCGATGTAAATAGTGGTCGCCTGTGTTACGTCTTCTGCGAGTCAGCTTAGAAACAGTACAGTGCAGAGAGCAGTTTGAACGCTCCCCGTTTCCCAACTTTGGCCTTTTCTGTGCTAGACAGTGCTGCCGCCTCTTGCATGCAGCAAAGGCTAGGGTGGAGGAGAGTGTGCGTCTAAACTTTTGTCAGCGGCAGCACGCTGCCGTGCGGCAGCTTCCCTTCGCTGAAGCTTCCTCTGAACGAGAACCACGCACTGCACGTTCCTTTCTGAATCTGCTGCTGGTCAGAGCACACGTGTCTGCCGACCATCATGGTAAGTCTGCTGATTTCTCCTTGCCCCGGTCCCGAGACTTTGAACTTGTGACTTCAACTTTAACCTGCCACCTGAACAGAACATCCCGCCAGTGCTAAGCAAGCATTGCTCGTGTGTTTACCGCGTACTAACATTCATTTTCCTCCCACGTTTAGTCTCACCGAAAGTTCTCTGCTCCCCGCCATGGCTCGATGGCCTTTGCGCCCAAGAAGCGCAGCAAGCGTCATCGTGGCAAGGTAAAGGCTTTCCCCAAGGATGACCAGTCCAAGCCCATCCACCTGACCGCTTTTGTGGCCTACAAAGCCGGCATGACCCATATCGTTCGCGAAGTCGACAAGCCCGGCTCCAAGATCAACAAGAAGGAGGTCGTCGAAGCGGTGACCATTCTGGAGACGCCGCCGATAGTCATTGTCGGCGTGGTCGGCTACATCGAGACTCCCAAGGGTCTGCGCCCCTTCAAGACCGTCTGGGCTGAGCACCTGAGCGAGGAGTGCCGCCGCCGCTTCTACAAGAACTGGTAAATTATTTAATTCACTGTATTTTGATTTGTTAAGTCTGAATCGGAACAATCTCTACCGGCTCCACTGCGAACTTCCGGTGTTTGCACGAGCCAGTAGAACCGTTTTCACTCTGAAATGAATCTGTCTCCGCTCACCTCGCTGTGATGAGACAATTCTCTGCTCGTATCTTTCATTCCTTTTATGCAACCATACTAATAGGTACAAGTCGAAGAAGAAGGCCTTCTCCAAGTACGCCAAGAAGTGGGCTGATCCTCTTGGCAAGCGAGAGATCGACATGGATCTGGCTCGCATCAAGAAGTACTGCACCGTTGTGCGTGTGATTGCTCACACCCAGATGCGCCTGATGAAGAAACGCCAAAAGAAATCCCACATCATGGAGATCCAGGTGAACGGTGGCACGGTCTCCCAGAAGGTCGACTGGGCCCGCGCCCACTTTGAGAAGCCCGTCTCCATTGAGAGCGTCTTTGCCCAGGACGAGATGATCGACGTGATCGGTGTCACCAAGGGCAAAGGCTTCAAGGGTGTCACCTCGCGTTGGCACACCAAGAAGCTGCCGCGCAAGACGCACAAGGGTCTGCGCAAGGTGGCCTGTATTGGTGCGTGGCATCCCAGCCGAGTGCAGTTCACCGTGGCCCGTGCCGGTCAGAAGGGCTACCACCACCGAACGGAGATCAACAAGAAGATCTACAAGATCGGCAAGGGCGGTAAGGACGCCAAGAACAACGGCTCCACCGAGTACGACTTGACCGAGAAGAACATCACTCCCATGGTAAGTGCGCTCGTGTGCAGTAGCAGTTTCAGTCGATTAACTTATGTCAGTGATGATAAACCAAGTGTACCAAAATACACCTCCTAATCTATACATGTAGATAACCTAGGGCGGACTGAAACCTAAAGATTGAAACTACCTTTTGTCTTGTTTGATTTTCCGTGAACTAATCATCTTTCTCCTTCTCTACAGGGTGGCTTCCCCCACTATGGAACGGTCAACTGCGACTACTTGATGCTCAAGGGCTGCACTGCTGGTCCCAAGAAGCGCGTCCTCACTCTCCGAAAGGTAAGATCGTTCAACCAGTTTCAAGTTGCACAAGTTACACTGCTAGCGTGATGAACTAATCATAGAGCCTATTTCGTTGTATGAAAAAGCAATGATTTTGAAAATGATAGGGCTGACTTTTAAGCACGTGCACACCAACATCCGTTTTATTGTTTCGCCTTACTAACCTCTCCCCTGTTTCTACTTTGCAGTCCCTGCTCGTGCAAACCAAGCGTTCCGCTTTGGAAAAGATCAACCTCAAGTTCATCGACACTTCCTCGAAGTTCGGTCACGGCAAGTTCCAGACCATCAACGAGAAGCGAGCTTTCATGGTAAGCACTAGTCGTCTTCACCCTCTTCCCCCCAGCGTCTACCTAGATGATGAATGCATGCGTTCTGTATAAATCTGTGGAGAATCACTTTTATGCTTTCTGCCTTCCTTCTGATTCTTGTTATCGCTAACCCCTTACCTCGCCGTCTCTTTGATCAAACACTAACTCCCTTCTACTTTTACTCTTTGACAACAGGGCCCTCTCAAGAAGGATCGACTCGCTGCCGAGGCCAAGACCACTGCTGCTGTTTAAGCGCACTTTTTGTGTTGATATTTTGAAAATAAAAATTTTATAAAAAAGCAAAACTATTTATATTCGATCAACGAGTTCTTTGTTCTTAGTTTCAGGTAGAAAGAGCGTGAGGAATGCTGTGACGAAAGACATGCTGCCGAAGATGACCATGGTCACGGTGAGGCCGACGGAGAGGGTCTGTGAGTGATTTGCAAAGGTTGAAGTCGATTGTTCAAAAGGAAAAGGTTCTAATACTCACCAACTCCTTCACAAAGGGAGCGACTGTAGAGCCAGCTCTGGCTGCTATTGAGCAGGAGCTGACACCCGTGTGTCGAAGCTGCGTCGGGTAGATTTCACCTAAAACAGCAATTTGGTTAATTGAATGGCTCTCAGTCAGTCTGTCTGTCAGTAAGTACCTGCGTGAATGTAAATGGCATTGTAGGTGCTGAAGATGAACAGCTTGCCGAGCATGCTCAACGACACCACCGCCCAGTGGTCGACTGGCCACCAGAGCTGGAGAAGCACAATGGCCGAGTAGCACAGAGCGGCTATGAGTATGGTGGCTATGGTGAAGCTCTTCCGACCAGTGTACCGAAGTCCAATCAGATTAAGGGCAGTGCTGGGAATCTCGATGAGGCCAGCCAGCAGAAAGTTCTGGTACACACTGCCGCCGAGGATGTCCACGTTCAAGTTGAAGCCGTGGTAGATGAAGCCTAGTCGGGGGAAAGGTGCTGTTAGAAGCAGGTGTTTGAGAATCAGAGAGCACTCGAACCGTTGATGTAGAAGGACGACCAGAGGATGAAGGTAATGCTGCGGTACTGTCGACTGCACAGCAGATCCCAAATGGTGGACTTTTTCTCGTCTCCGCCATCGTCTTTCTCCTGTTTCAGTCTGTCAGTTTCATTTGTCTGCACTGTCTGCTCAATGATGAGCATCTCAAATTGACTTTCAAAGTCGTCCTTCAGTCGTCCATTGGTGCGACAGGCATTTCGCAGCAGCTCACGTGCCTCTTTGAATCGCTTCTTGGTGAGAAGCCACCTAGGCGACTCAGGAATGTGCGGCAGCCAGAAAATGAACATGACGGCCATTATCACAGAGGGCACCAGTTGAAGGTAGCGAAAGTTCAGCACCAGGTAGGCGACCAGAGGCAGCAGAAGGTAGCCAACTACCCATCCAAAACTGGTGAGCAGAACTACGTCAGTGCGGTATTTTATGCCTACCTAAAAGCAAAATTAGTTGCTGACAAAACACGTTAAGCCCTATTACCGTCTCTAGAATTAACATGTACAGGCACATTCCACGACCGCTGTCCCCGAAACCCAGAACAAATCGCGACAGCGTGTAGACGTATATTGAATTGGAAGTGATCAAGAGGATTCCACCGAGAAGTTCAAAAAGCAAAGCCACAAAGAGTGCTCGGAAGCGTCCATAGGAGTCGGACAGGTAGCCGATTAGGATGCCACTCAGGACATAGCCCATCTGGTAGATGGACTGCGAAAAGGAGCCCATCCATTCTCGACCACAGGTGAGGCCAAACTAAATGGCAGATATAGTTAAAAGCAAAATCATACGTTATCATTAATACTTACTTCTGAGATGATGGTTTGCTCAAAGTTGACCGAGTTGTTGAAAGACCACTGAAGGCACTGCTGGTCACACTGATCTCCTTCTCCCGGCAATTGGGCACTGTCATTAGAAGAGCCCTCTGCCCACTGCAAACAGTGGTAGTCAGTTTTGGCGGCGTGAAAGGAGACTCCCAGGTTGTTAAAGGTGGTGAGCACGTAGGCGAGAAAGTAGAAGGCGGCAATGTTGGCCTGCCACCAGCCAAACTGACCGATCAGTCCCGAGACGGTGACCTTGTCGTCCTTGTCGGCTGCCAGCGATTGCGACTCATCATCATCATCAGTGATCCGCTGGTGCAGCCTGGCCTCCACCTCCACCGCGGACACCTTACTACTTTGATCAGGTGGTGGTGAGGTGCCAAGGCCTGGACCTTTTCTGGACTCATCTGACATTGGCCGACACTGGTCTGCACACTACTGCGCTGGTAGTTTTGTTGTTGTCGTTGTGCGCAAAGATGCTGTCAGATGATGCTGTGCATGTATTCTTCTTCTCTTCGCAACTTGTTGCTTGTGGTGCCTCCTCTTCTAGCGTCTGCACATCACTGGAAAACTGAGAAACACTGCACGATACCGTTGCACTCTTGAAGACTTCTTCATCTACACTCTCTGTCGTTGGCCATTCTATTTATACGACATTGAGCCTTACTTGGCGTACGAAACGCACGTCTGCATGTCGAACAGTGCAAAGGCGTTCATCAAAAGCGCACACCGCCGCCACATCCAATCTCTGCTTTTTCATTGACACTTGATCCTTTCTTTTCCTCTCCTAACAACTCCAAATTACTATCGCCTATTCGTTCAGTTTATCAATCCTGTTGGCACTGGCAATCCAACTCGATGATCAATGTCTGTCTCACAGTACGTGTTGCTAGCAAAACACCTTCAAGCGCTCACAATAGACTTTCAGCTTTTATTTACTTAAACTTTGCACACGCAAGCAAATTGTTATTGTTAGTAAACGGATTTACTGGGAAATCTATTGGGAGGTTTCATGCACTCATTGTCAGGCGTCCAGCACCAACAATCAATTTCTCAGCATCATCGACCCTTTACCGCTTGGGCGAGGGCAATAAAAGCATTGGTCATAGCACGTCCAACTGGCACAATTTCACTGGCAGGTAGCTCAAAACCAAATCGACCTTTATCAGGGCACTCCACAGTGTAGGCGTACTTGGCACCAGCCGAGCCGAGTGCAAAATCGTCAGCTCCTCCAGCAGCGGCGTCTGATCATAGATAAAGCAATCTATAAATGACTGCTTTTTAGAAACAAAAAACTTACAGAGCACAGTTGCCGCAGTTCCAATTGTGAATCTGGTACTGGGTGAAACTTGATTCCAGGCAGCCACTGCAACTCTAGCAACTCGATTCTGGAAAAAATCAGCAATTATCAATTCTTGACTCAATCTCAAAGGGTTTAATCTTTTTACCAGTTCAGCGTTGTTTGAAGCAAATTCTCGACCATATCCCTATAATAGTTCCAACTGTTATTAGACATTTACCTCAGGAATTTCCCATTACCCAAGGGTAAAGCCAATACTGTCCGTATGAGTGTACGGCAATGAACGCACTCAGTCGACCTCGAAAGTTGTTGAGAAGGTAGTCGGCTTCTGCCTTTGTTTCCGGCTCTGAAAAGGCTCTTTCACCTCGGAAGGTTTCAGCGCAGGGCTGACTGCTCGCCCCTTGTCCGCCCCATCTGTAGCCGTAGTTTCGATTAGGGTCGGCGCCGATGCAGCCAATCCAGGATCGACTTGGCTGTCGAGTCTTTCGCCAAAGTCGAGACTACAGAACATTATGCTGTGTTAGTTCAGTGCATAACCACAGAAACAACTACTCACATTGGTGTGCGTGTACTCGTAGCCGTCAACATTGAGGACTGGGACAATGTAAAAGTCGTAGTAGGAAAGCAGATCCCTGGTCACCTGGTCACCCGAGTTGTACTTGTTGACTAGCTGCTGAGCAAAGTAGGTCACTGCCGCCGGAGAGATCCATTCTCGAGCGTGGATGCCACCTTGAATCCAAATGACCTGCTTTTGGGTGCTGGAGTTGACGCCAATGCGAACTGCTTTCAGACTTCGCCCTTGATAAGACTGCCCAAAGGTGACTGTCTGCACAAAAGATGGGTTCTTCTGCGCCAGTTCATTCACAAAAGCCATGTGCTGGTCGTAGCGTTGGTATTTCATCCAAAAGCCAGCAATTAATTGGTCCCCTTGGTTCCACTCAGGCCACCGAGCATCGAGCATCTTTTCGTCGGCTTTCTTCTGCTGTTGGCGTTCATTTTCCACTAGTCTGTTTTCGATTTACTGACAGTGGTAAACGATAACAAAGTGAATTGCCAGCTGTACTTACTGTTCAACATCGGCAATTAGCACTGAATACTGCAGGCCATTGTCGGCAAAGTACTTGAGCAATTTCTCTTTGCTTTCCGGAGCAATCATCACATCGGCATTCATGTTCACCTTGTCTGCGTCCCGCCAGAAGTCCACCTGTAAAGATGTCCACATGTTATCAACCAAATCAGTTTGCAGATCAGTTCGTTGAAGCGTTCATACATCTTGCTCTTCCAGTTGCTGTATCAGCTGCAGCTGAGTCTCATTACTTGCTCGCACTCTAAAGACTGAATAGTCGTGGTAGTGCTCCACCGAAGCAGAGGTCACTGCCACCAGCAGAACGACCACCAGGGCAAACTTCATGTTTGTTGGCTTTCAAGTTCAAGCACGTGTGATCGGGCTAACCAGGAAAACTGGTCGCCTTTATATATGTCCTAGTGGTCAGGTCTGGACTGTGTGCTCTACTCGTTATCACCTGCAACTGCAAACTAGGCCAGATAAGGGCTATAAAGCTGTCCCTGCTCCACTGCTGCTGCTTCGACTGCTACTATTTGTCATGTGGCCTGTTGGTCAATAGCAGTAGACGATTTACGCACTTGTTTGCTTTTTTATTGCTCGATAAGCCCGTCTGTGTTTGCTGCTATTGATGTCAATGCTGCTGATGGGGTCAGCGGCAGCATTGTTTCACCCTAAACAGTGCACCCATTGCTTCATGGGCTTTATTGCATGCATTTTGGTATTCATCTACCAAAATGTCTTTCTTAAACTGCCCATCAAAGGGCATTTGCAATCTTGATAATTTTTAGGTCAACAACAACTTGTAGGAAATACCATACAATGTGTTGACTTAACTATCAATCTTTTGGCAAGTGCGTTAACCAACTGATCACTTTTGATAACACTCTCAGTAATCTAAGGTGCACTTTCTGTCACGATGTACAGCTTTAGGCATTAGATCAAGCTTTTAATTATTGATAGGAAGATAGCAAATCCAAACTTAATTTGTCAACCAGGATATTTTTGCCTGCGGTGAATGCTGATTCCATATTTGCAGATTTGTGACTGCAATCACATTTATTTCTTACTATATAAGGATTAAAATACAACAAAAAATATTACTTGGATGACAAGATGAGACAGCTAATCGTTCTTTCACTTTTTGCTTTTTTGATTTGTAAGTTACCAATATAAACTGTCAACATTTTTAATATTTTTAACTTTTAGGCACATTTGTGCAAGGTCGGGTTATTCGAGATGCAAAAAGCGACTTGATCACTCGAGGCAATACCTTGTTAAAGTCAGCTACTGATGCTATCAAGAAGCTTGAAACTCAGAACAAAACCGCTGAAATAGCCATTGTCAAAAAAGATGAAGCCGATATTGAGGTAACATAAGCAAATTATGTAGTGGCACTACCAACTAAAACGTTTTTTTGTAGAAACTGATCAAAGAGCTTCAAGCAGCAACCACAGCTGACAAGATCACCGCAATTGAGCATTCACTAAGAATTGCTGAGTCTCGACTTTTCTATGAGTTGTACAAAATTGAGCACCCACGTCCTGATCTGAAAGAGATTTTGATTATCCGAGCCAAGGCATATCAAAAGCAAGCAGAAGAACTTGAAGCCAAGTTGAAGGCTATCAACCAAAGCGCTGATGCTGAGCTTATTGCCAAGGAACTTGTTGTGATTCAAAAACTAGTCAAAGATTTGACTGAGGCAAAAACTGCTCAGGCCATTGCTCACCATGAAACAGAATTGCAGTTTGCAGAGTTCAAGTTTTCTACATTGCTTCACAATATTTACGTCAAAGATTTTAAAGAAGAGATTCTAAAGGGGTTTCTTCTTCAAAAAGCAAAGTCGCTTGAAAGTTACGTTGAGGATGCAATTACAAAACTGAAGGCTCTTAAAAAAACTGATGAAGTGGCAAAGATTGAAAAGGAAAGCAAACTAGTCACTGAGTTAGTTAAGAAGCTAGAAGTCGCAAAAACAATTGAAGAACTAAGTAATGTTGAGAAACAGCTGAATGAAGCTGAGAATGTGCTCTACGCTGAACTAAGAAAAATTTCCAATTGGGTTCATCAGGATAAACTCAAGGAGTTGCTCCTTACTAGAGCCAAAAAACTGGAAACTGAAGCCAAAGCAGTCATTGATAAGCTGAAAAAGGAGAAAAAAGATTCTGAGGTAAAATCTCAACTGACTTTTTAGATACTAAAAACTGACTATTTTTAAAATAGGCAAAAACTGTAGAGAAAGAGCTTTTGGCGCTTGAAAAGCTCATGAAGGACTTGACTGATGCAAAAACCGACGAAGCTATCAGTAAGGCTGAAAAGGACTTAAATCACGCTGAAACTGTTCTTACTGCTGAAATTCGAAAGATTAACGGACACCACTTTGCTTAAAATTGGATTTAGTCATTTTGTAATGTACCCATTTGCACAATTTAAAAGTACATTTTGATGTCTTGGAACATTTGTCCTTATCAAGCACTCTGTCTTTACACATATAAACTTTAGTAAAGAAAAGTGATGCAACGAGAAAAATATGCACCATTACCTGGTGGATAAGTAAAATTAGACTAAACACGTTTTGATATTCATCCTCACTATCTAAAGTGGTGCTTTCAGTCGTTGTCTTTAGAAATCATGTGATACCGATGAAGTGTTAATCAGCATACCAGTTGGGACTGGTGCCCATCGTGATTGCACGTGTTTACATGATGTTAAAAGTAGGAGTGTGTCGGCTTTTTAAAGTCATTTAAGATACAGTCAACTGCTGAATGGTTTTGGGCTCATTTTATTTCTAGATTAGTTTAAAAACAGATACTTGGAATAATTTAAAAGTTTTAAGAATCAGATGATCTGTAAATTCAAAACCAAGTTTTTCAAAATGTTTCACAGTTTGAATTGTCTTTATTTGAACACAAATGGCGTTTCACTGTAGCTTACACACCTGGTGCACCTAAGTAGGAGTGATTGCAGGTGAGTGATTGCGGTGCTGCGCTCGTCGATTCCAAGATGGCCAATCTAATCACTGCTCAGTTATATCACATGCGTGAGCGTGACAGAAAGCAAGTTCAGAGGTTCACAACCCTATTTTGTGTTTAGTTGACAGTGGAATACAGGCATAATCTCATTAGACGACAGTTGGGGACATTGGTTTGACAACCCTTAAAGCCAAAGCTGTCAATCGTCTACACGGATCTCGACGCGTCTTTTCTGGCGATTATTCAATTGGCATGTCTGGCAGCCTTTGGTGGGAACCTCTATAAATACGCTGTCTAACATGATTAGTCCAACAATTAGTAAACCACATTGTTTTGTGTATTTGCGTCATTTTATTTACTTTGCCACAATGAATCAACGCTATACTTTTGCCGTACTCCTTCTTACTTTTAATGGTAATTATTTGGACTTTTAACCAAAACTTTTAGTTTAAAATTTTAATGAAATTTCAGTTTGCCTATCCATTGGTGCTCATCTAAAGAAAGCGGAAACTGATGTGGTTCTGAAAGCCACACTTAGCTCATTGGAGAAAAACGGAATTACTCAACAGCGATTTGACTCCCTTATGACCGTTGCTGACCAGAAAGTTCACCAGAAGTTTTTGAGAATAGAGAATACGCTGAAACGTCTCAATATTTCACAGAAACCTCATGAAACTTTCTACCAATCTCTGACATTCACACAAGTGCTCGACCTAGTACTTAAAAACTTGCGTGCTCAGGGACAGTACGCACTGGCCAACCAAATACAAGAGCTGGCTCTATACGTCATCGGTTTAGAGCGAATCAAGGCGTCGGGCGTTTACGCTGGAACTGAAATGGAGCGAACACTTGACCGAAACATTCAGGAAAACAAAGCAAAGCTGATTGCCATTATCAACGCCCTTATCAGAACGTGATCCCTACTGCAAACTGACAAAGAGAGTTTGTGAACTGAACAAAACTAGCTGAAACAAGTGTTTCGTTGCCTTGTAAAATAAAGAAAAGCATTAGTTTTGATAAAAACAAGAGTATTTAGGGTTACAAGATTTAATGTGTTGTAAAATAATGTAGATAACTTTTATAGGACTGACTTGCGATCAAATCGCAATATTAAATGTAAACTTTAAAAGTTTTAATAAATGTCAACGTGTGAACATACCCAAGTACATTTTAAAAGGCAAAATTTTGATCTTTAGTGCACATTGGCTTACTAATCACAAACCGATGTTCTAGCAAACCAACTTTAAATCTAATTTACTTTAATTCACAATTAGTACAGACAGTTCAGTTGTAAAACCAACAAGACTAGTTGCCAACGCTGATGGAGCCATTGCGTGAGATCGGCAGCGCAGAAACTAAAAGTGAAAATGTACAGTTTACCATTGGCATTTTAAATTGCATGATACTTACACAAACCAAGACCTTGGCAGAAAAGCAGCAAATCATGAGAAAACATTTCGGGTGCTTCGCTCAGCACTGAGCCGCAGTGTTGAATGTTGACTCGAGTAGTAAGCTTTGCGTCCATTTGAGCTTGCAGCTCATCAGTTAGGTGCAGAAGATGTGGATAGGAACCGGACACAATCATCGTGTCTACCTTTAGATTTTCTTTCACTTGATTGGTCAAATCATTACGACTGTGTATGACAAAAAATACTTTAAAAATAGTTTAATTGCTAAATCAATTTACTTACGCCAGATATGTGTCGACGTAAAGACGTAAATTCTTGGGATTCATTCGCTTGTGAAGGCGCTCTAAAAATCGATTGACTGCCTTCTCGTGATCCAAGTCTTTCTTTGAATCAAGATACTGATTGCAAAAGTTAGAACGTTGTTGTACATTAAAAACTACTTTACCGCGTCTTACCATTCCAAATCGATGGTACACCAAATACTGGTCAGCTGCGCTGTTCATGCCCAGTGAGCTCAGTTTCCAGCTCATGATCTTCTCTGAAACGTACTTGGCCATACTTTCAACATTTGCCACACAGTGAATTAAAATGTTTCCAAGAATTCGTTCAGGGTGAGCCATGCTGAATCTCAGTAGAATGTTTGCTCCGGCGCCTTCACCCAGTGTGATGCAGTATTTGACCCTGTTAAAAAGTTTACAACAGTTTAAAATGTCATGATCAGCAAAGCAAAAATACTTGAAATGGTCAAGCACTGCCAAGAGGTCAGCGGCAATCTTGTCCAGGGATGGAAACTCAAAGTTCTGAGGCAAATCGGGGGCATCGTAACCTTGTCCAGGTAGATCGACGTGGATCCACACTGAGCGACTCTTTAGTCTGGCCATGCTCGGATGCTCAACCAATTTGTGAAACTCGTGATCTGGCCAAAAAAATAGTCAGTACAAGTGAGCGAAAACAAAAAAAAGACTTACGATTCAATCCAAGGTCAGGTACGGTCAGAAAGACGGCAGTAGTGGGCAAAATGTTGTTGGCATTGCCTTGCACAAACACATTAAGGAGGCCACAGTTATCGGTTTTGACCTCGTGTTGCTGCAATAAAATTATTTAAAAACTAAAATCAAATAAATAAATGGGCCAACCGTTTCCACGACATCTTCGAAATCATCCGGATCGCTTCTCATAGAGTTCCTGTCTTCACTTTGTTTACGAGAGTTAGCCATCTTGTTAAAAGGGTTAGTAGAAAACAAGATAAAGTGATGAAAATCAAATGAAAATTACATATTTGTTTGATCATCAACTTACATTGTTTTTTCTAGCAGCAAAAAAGTGTTTGTAATCGAACAATAAATAAAATATGATTGCAGTTGGCTTGGTTGAGACCAGATTTTACTGCCGAGTTGTTATTGATTGTGATGGAAAAAGTGACTTTGCATATTTGTCGAAAAACCCAGTACTAACTGAAAAACAATGCTGATGTGTCACGATTCAAACAATGAAAAATTAAATTCTAAGAGAAGATGAACTGCTCAAAATTTACTTTGTTTCAACTTTACTAATCACCAAACTTTATTTTTATTGTTTGCTTGTTCTTTTTGTAAAAGTTTAAAATAAAAGTTATAAAGTACTTTTTCACTGAGAAAGACTGAAAAAGTACAAACTAAAAACAAAAACACATGAGACTATACTTTATAAAAGTAGACCATTAGCAGTAATTCATTGGACAGCTGTGCTAGAAGTTTGAAACTTGCACTTTATTATTTGCTCCACAGCTGACCTTAGCAAGTCCTCTCGATTATTACTATCCAGACTTTTTCTACTTTGGCATTGAAGTGAACAGGCCAATGGTAGGGCACACCGTGACAAGCACTTTAGAAAGGCAAGTGCTACTCGATGATTTATTATCAGGTTTATTTCGGTCACACAAAAATCAATTCGCATAACATGTATTATTAAAAGTGTGCAAATATTAATAATAAAAAGTTTATTTTACAGTGAGTACACTTTGAAACTTCAAAAACTGTTTTCATGTGTCAAAAGTTGTCACATGTAGATTCAAGTGCATCAATGTAGCGGCTGATGAAAGTCTAATTATCACTTTTGATAAAACTTTCGAGAGTGAGAGCTATGATTTGAGGTGAGTAGTGATGATATCAAAACGGCTGAACGAAATTTCCCCTCTGCAAAAACTGTTGTAGTGTGTCCACTGGATTGAGGTTTTGTAATTGACAAAATAATGCTTCCGAGTTGAGCAAAAAGCAAAAAACCAAAACTTCTCTCTTCTGATGAGGGCGATTGCATTGGGTGACCCATTGGCCAGTGATGAGCAGCAGCAGACCACTTCCTGGTCTCCTTTTTAAGCACTGTACCGGTGGTGGTAGCGCCCGCAACTAAACATTTAAATTGCCTGCTGTTTCTGCGAATCGCTGAAATTAGTCGACTATTTTTTTGGAGGGATACTGATATATACTTTCGACCGACACTCTGCACCACTGCAACATGATCGGTTCTCTGGTCATTTTGTTGTTTTTTACCTTTCTCTCGATCTTGCCGGCGCAGCTAACCAGCAGTGAACCAGCAGCACTCAACCGAGACGACCTTATTCTGTACACGGAAGCACTGAAATCGCCCATCACCCGACTGGCAGTGAACTGCTTTGAGAATGTTCCCAAGAGCACGAGAAATCGCTGTCGCTCGCTGGCGGTAGACCGCTTCAAGAACACCCTGTACTTGGATAAGCGTCACTGCTGCTCTCGCTGGATTGAGATGGCCTGTCTCAAACCGTACCTCTTCAATGCAATCTACTGCAATCAGCTAGAGTCGAATGCCATTTACAAGTTCTTTGAAGGCGTCCTGCGCCAGTCGCTCTCAGAAAGCGGCGACTGCGTCAAGTATCCACCGGCAAAGGGCAGAAAGGCGGCTCAGCTTCTCCTGGACTCTCACCAGTGTGTTCCAAAGGGAAATTTGTGAGCAACATTATTGATTTTTTAACCTTAATAAAAGTGGAAGTCGGGTCGAAATATAGCGCGTAAAAGAGTAACAGAGTGAATAACACAGTTGCTTTTCGAAAATGACAATCAACTCAGTTTGTCTTTTTCGTCTTCCGCTTCCTCTTCTTGTCGTCGCCAAAGTGAGGTTGAATGCCATGACCGAGAAGCATAATCACCACGGTGACGCCGGTGATCACCTCGAGGAGGAAGAACACTGCCGCCCAGCTGTACTGCTTCGCCAGCAGACTGAAGGGAAGGCCAGAAATGATGGCGCCCACTGTTGAGTTGAAAGCAAATGTTAGACAAACTGATAAACGTCTTTTTCCCCAACTGCAAAACACAATTACCGTTAGCAGCCAAAGCGACAATAGCGTGCGAAGTGCCGCTTAAGTGAGTCGGTGCTGCAGTGGATGCCATCACGCCAAAGATGGCAATGGGGCCGTAGAGGGCACAACCGAGAAGGAAGCCCAGACTGGTGATGAAAAGCTGAGAGGTAGAGGCGTCGACGTGGAAGCGAAAACCGTGCAGACACAGGCTCACCACCAGCATCATCGCAGTGGCAACAGGTAGGCGAGCACTGGCACTCGGTTTGCCTGTCTGTGAAGCTCGTTTCATGATGAGATCGGTCAGGTAGCCCGCGAGAACTCCGCCAAAAAAGCCACCGGCTTCCACGCTGCTGGTAAATGAAGAGCCTGGGCAGTAGAGTACAGTGTGTCAAACAATGTAATTTTCAACAATCAAAAATACTCACCAACTAACTGTGATTTGCCCTTCTCCTCAATCAAATACATCTGTCCCCAGTCACAGGCACTCGTTTTGGCGGCGAAAACGACCATGTAAGAAAATGAGATGAGCCAAATGAAAGGGCTCTTCAAAAGACTAACCCAAGTGACATCAGAAGCTGATTCGTCTGCAAAAAAACGGTAATGAGCAACTTGTTTTGACGATAAAAACCAGTACCTTTCTTGTTGGTGCTTTTAACCGGAGTTGCAGTCGGATTGATCACAGGCAGCCCAATGTCCTGCGGTTTATCGACGACAATGAGAAATCCCAGCAGAGACATGATGATTGAAACTGCACCAAATGCTAACAGAGTTGTGCGCCATCCAAAGTTGAGCGTGATGAAAGCGGCGATAAAAGGTGATACTCCACCGGAGATGTTTGCCGAGGCGCTAAGTAAACTCCAAAAGGTGCCGAACTGATCGGGGGAGAACCAGTGGCGGAGCACCTTTGCACAGGACGGCCACCCCACACCTTGAGCAAAGCCATTGCAGAACCAGAGAACGGAGAATATGAGCACCGAGTCGGTAGAGAGACCAAAGACAATAGTGGCCAGGCCGGAGAAAAACAAGCCGGAGCCGAAAAGAAGTCGAGAAGACAGCTGGTCGGAGAGGATGCCTCCCACAAACTTTGATATTGCGTAGGCAATGTTTTGAGATGAGATGATGGAACCTGCAAAAAATGGTAAACACTTTAGTGTGATTTTAACTGAAAGCAAGAAAACAAATACCTGCATCACTCTTGTCCAAGCCGGAGTTTATGAGTTCAGGAAGCACCAGCGACACTGCTTTTCGATTGAGTGCATAGGTCGCGTAACCGGTGAAGAGGATGGTGAAGATGATCAGTTGGCGAGTTCGCACATTGCCCTCTTTATTCGCCATGATTATTGGGTGAAGGGTAATTTGACTGTATCAGGCACTGGTTTCAATCACTGGTAATATCGTTTCAAGATGCACGGCGATTGCTGTTTGGGTAAAGTCAAACTGCTAAAATACTTGTGCTTGAAAGCTCATCCGACACATGTCTGGCACATGAAAGAAAACTCTAGGATGATCAGTGGGACAGCCTGGCCTAACATGATTAGCGAACATGAGCGTGTTGATAGACGATGACAGACTTGGGGCTAGTTGATATGCTGTAAAGGTGCAAGGTTCATTGCGATAATCCTCATTTGCTGATAGGCTGATGTGCCGCCAAAGCAAGTCGAGGAAATTCGAGTATCGGTGTTGAGCAAGAGTGTTGTTGATGTCTGTTGATGTTCAGAGATGTCAGGTGATTAGGTTAGACTGAGGTAATCAGCGTCAGTACTTACTTTTTAGTTATCAACAAGTGTCCAGTTGATTTTGAAGAGGAACCGCACTTTTCGTGAGTTAAAATCAAGTGTAAACAAACAGAGGTGGCGATCAGCTGTGTCAGTGAAAGCGACTCACATGGGCAAGCTACTCTTGCTCAACAGCAAAAACACAGAGAGAATACCTGAATACCGAACTAATGAATCCCTCATTGCAGTACAGTTTTATTTTGTTTTTCATTTAACCCGAAGTACCGATGTACTCCGAGTAATGTACAGTATCACGCGCATTCTCAGTGCATCTCAAGGCTTGAATTTACAGTAATTATAAGTGATGCGCAAGGTGATGCTTGATGGCAGAGTGCGCAATGCACACACTACACCTACTCTCTATTCAAAGTTGGCTTTCTGCCAGATAATTATACGAACATGGTGGAGACCATTCATTAAATAATCGGCCAGAGACAGTCACCACAATTCGAGTGTGGCAATTATGCTCACTAATGATCAAAATTGTGAAAATGAAAAAACAAAACGGGTTTTCATCAATTTGAAGTTGGGATTTATCTTTATTTGCCCCGTTTGACACATTACGATTGAGCTATTGGAATATGTGGCTGGAAATGCACAGTTCTGGCACAGATTGATTAAAGAAAGGGAAGGACTGCGCCAATAGTGCACTGCAATTGATTGTTGATTGCTGTGTGGCTCACTTATTGTTGCCCACTTCACCAGAGTACTTCACCAGAGTACTTCACCAGTTGGACGGCATCTGTCGTACTGAAGAAGTCAGAGGCAGTCGTCTCTACCCTCCCGCCTGCTTATCGCCTCAGCTACCACAATCAGCGAAAGCAGCAGCAGCTAATCGGCCTGTGTCCTTGTAGACACTGTTGTGTCAATACCATTCCCTGTCCTCTCTTTCTGTACATGCGCCAGGCGAACGGTCTGCCTGACAAAAAAAATTTTTGTTTCTTTATCACCAGCTAATGGGCTAAAAGCGGCAACCCACAACAACAAAACTGTCAGTCGCTTTTGGTGGTTCCACTGTGCAGCAGAATTCTGTGTCAGTTTGTGTGACTTTGCCTCTCTTTTCCCCTCTTTCTTCTAAAAACAACTTTGCTGAAAGATGGCCAAGTTCATCAAGAGTTCGTCGATCAACATCAAGAACACGCAGCTCTTCATCAATGGACGCTTCGTTGACTCGGTCAGCGGCCGCCGGTTCCCAACTGTAAGTAGTCTCTGCTCGGTGTGTTGACAAGCTCAATTCTGATCCATTCTAATGAATTGCAGATTAACCCGGCCACCGGCCAGAAGATTGCTGAAATTGCTGAAGCTGACAAGGCCGATGTCGACTTGGCTGTGAAGGCTGCTCGAAATGCCTTCTCACGAGTAAGTGCAGCACTGCTTTCTGTTGTGCACATATTTTGTCATGGCATTGTGTTTATTCTGCAGAACTCTCCATGGCGAACAATGGACGCAAGCAATCGGGGGCGTCTGATTTTCAAACTTGCCGACTTGATTGAACGTGACAGCGCCTACCTGGCCAGTTTAGAGAGTTTGGACAACGGCAAACCGATCACTGAGGCACTGTTAGACGTGAAAAACTCTGTCGACTCTCTTCGGTACTACGCTGGATGGGCGGACAAAATTCACGGAAAGGTCATTCCGTCTGACGGAAAACTCTTTGGCTTTACCCGCTCTGAGCCGGTCGGCGTTTGCGGTCAGGTATTAAATAGTGGGTGTGTTTGGAACGTTTTAATTAAAATGATTTTATTTTTTAGATAATACCTTGGAACTTCAGGTAAAGTTTAAATGGAAGGAAGAGTACACAAGGTTTAGATAAAACCTAACCGGTTTTAGACTAATTTAGGGTCGTAGAATTCAATAATGACCAAAAAATTTGAAAAACTTTAAAAGCCGGTTAGATTTTATCTAAGCTTTGTGTACTCTTCTTTCCTTGCTAACTATTTCATTACCGAACTTTAGTTTGTACATGGCCGCCTGGTAAGTTGATGATGTACAATTGTATTTTTTCAACCCTTCATCTTGTCTTCTCCTAAACTTTTTAATTAGGAAAATCGGTAAAAAGTTTACTTGTTTTTAAATGAAAATTACTAGTCGTAAAACTGTTTTTAACAGGACCGGCACTTACCACTGGCAACACGGTCGTACTCAAGCCTTCTGAGCTGACCCCGCTGACTGCCCTTCACGTGGCCAGCCTATCCAAAGAGGCGGGATTTCCCGATGGAGTACTCAACGTATTGCCCGGATTTGGCTCCAACGCAGGCGCCGCCATTGCCGCCCACATGGACATTGACAAGATCGCCTTCACCGGATCGACGGCAGTGGGAAAGCTCATTCAAAGCGAGGCAGGCCGCTCCAATGGAAAGCGAGTCACACTGGAGTGCGGTGGCAAGTCTCCTCTCGTCGTTCTGGTGAGCGATACTGCTCGTAATCAATTGATGGATGATATGCAAGCTAACACATTATCGCATTTGTTTCGCAGGACGACGCCGATCTTGATTTGGCAGTAAAGTACGCCCATGAAGGCATTTTCTTCAACACTGGCCAGTGCTGCTGCGCATCGTCTCGAGTTTTTGTTCAAGAGAATATCTACGACGCTTTCGTGCAAAAGTCCGCCCAGCTGGCTACCAGTCGTAAGGTGGGCGACCCTTTTAGTGAGGGAGTTCAGATGGGCCCGCAGATTGATGAGAAGCAGTTCAAGAAGACTCTGGGGCTAATTGGCAAGGGCGTAGAGGAAGGTGCCAAGCTGGAGGCTGGCGGAGAGAAGGCCGCCGATGTGGGCTACTTTGTGAAACCCACGGTTTTCTCCAATGTCACCGACGACATGACCATTGCCAAGGAGGAGATTTTCGGCCCAGTTCAGTCGATTCTCAAGTTCAAAACCTTTGAAGAGGCCATAGATCGAGGCAACAACAGTCCGTATGGTCTGGCTTCGGGTATCTTTACCAAGGATCTAGAGAAGGCAATTCAGTTTTCCCAGCTCAGCCAAGCTGGCTCGGTGTGGGTGAACACTTACTTAGGTAAGCTTCATTAAATGAAAGCTACTGTACTAACTGGACTTTTTTCCAGCTCTTACCTCTCAACTTCCGTTTGGTGGGTTTAAACAGTCTGGCTTTGGACGCGAAAATGGTGAAGACGGCCTTCACGAGTACCTGGAGACTAAAACAGTGGCAATTGCGATCAGCCAGAAGCACTCCTAAGTAGTAATGATGAGCCTCACTGTCTTCCTCACCTGTTCTGTACGATTCGCCAGTGATTTAATAAATAAAAAATAAACTGCTTTGAAGTTGCATTGCCCGGCGCATGTCTGCATTGGAGTATTAGGAAATTCAAAAGTATGGCGCGACAATGTGTTGCTGAGGGAGCAAGTTCCTCGTTTCTCTCTCCTGCTCTCTCTCCTGCTCTCTCTTTGCCTTTAGTAGTACATTGGATTGTCTCTCTCTTTTCTCTCTCTTTATCGCTCTCTCTCTCTCTCTCTCTCTCTCTCTCTCTCTCTCTCTCCAAAACTCCAATGCACCGACAATTTCTTTAGTTTGCTGACTATGACGTGGCCGTGCAAACAGTTTCAAGCCTGGGTCAAGAACTCCACCATCATTGCGTCTAGTGGCACAGTGCGCCCTACAACTACTAATCCCAGAGAATGATGGCTTGCAGCCCGTACAGCACCGCTTCGCAGGTGTACACCTCTTCAGTGGCCAATTCAGTGCTGAAAAGCTCAATCAGTGCGACCATTAAGGAAGGCCATCTCCATCCCCACCCTCACCCTCATCATCACCATCAGCTGAGCCAGATTGAGAATGAAAATCGGTCGCTTCAGCTGCGACTGCACAATCGAACACTGGAGAACGACAAACTGCAGCAGCGCATTGAGAAGATTGAGAGTGAACTGCTGTCGTACAGGAAGATGCTCGAAAGTATAAACCTACCTGGCAATGGACAAGCACTATGTAAGTAGACCTTGCTCATTTTTCTTATTTTCAAGTCACTTTTTGGTGTTCAATGCTTCTCCAGACGACAGTTTGGGCTGTGCGGCGAAGGCTTTAGTTTTAGCTTAACGTCTTTTAGGTCATTTTCTCTCCCTCTCTCTTTATTTCGACTGGAGCTCTCTCTCTCTTCTTCCATTTGAAGGAGAGCTTCCCTATCCAGTTTTCTCTCTCTTTTTCTGAAGCACACACTTGTAGTGTTTGCTGGCGAACCCTGCCTTAACTGTTCCTATTCACCACTGCTTGAAAAGCCGCACACGTTTGCTGCTGCTGCATTCAATCTCGGAGATTACAGTTGGCGGTGGTCTGCAGACATCAAACCCCCAGCAACTGCTGCTGCTGTTTCGCCAGCAGACTTAGCTCCCTCTCCGAGGCATCTTTTTCTGCTTGAATGTCTGACGATGGGGAGAGAGAGAGAGAGAGAGAGAGAGAGAGAGAGAGAGAGAGAGAGAGAGA
>JAALOO010001038.1_pt1 | contig 21141 bp, 11 predicted proteins | sample 7257641 | NCBI WGS metagenome assembly JAALOO01 (sample SAMN14085613, study PRJNA598686) | mite metagenome | biome: ENVO:01001000; feature: ENVO:01001002; material: ENVO:01001226; isolation source: single female mite from University of Michigan culture on fish food culture... ...
TGCAAAAAAGTTAAAAGGTTTGAAGGGTTGTCGAAGACGAGGACGACAAAAACGGCGACAGGCAGTCTAGTCAAAAAAAGACAGTGTCTGAGAACCAATTCAGTGGTGTTGTGATTTCCTTGCTTCCTTTCCTCCTCCTTTTCCACACATTTGTCCGAGACCATGCACTATGATTGATGGCACTTGAAGCGCATTTGACTGGCTAGCTGGCTTCCTCGGCATCTTCCGCCACTTCTCTTGGCGGTTACTTTCCTCTGTCGTTATTGGCCAATTTGTCACTTTACCAGCAGCAGCAGTCGATGGCGCGCACATGGTCATCACTGTCAAGTGGTGGTTCTGCTGCTGGAGCTGCTGACGGCGATGCACAAACAAAAGCCAGAGTAAACGTAAAGGCCCAGAGCAGAGGCACACATTTCTTGTGAATGAAAAAGAAAGAAAGAGAGGAAGGAACACTACGTTGCACTGAGATGATGACGAGAAGTGCCGCTGATGATGCTGCTGCTGGCCGTCGCCACCAAAATGAATGGCTGCCAGTGCTAATCTTCTGCTAACACTCCTTCTCCGTTCGATCCCTCCCTTCGACTACAAATCAATTAGTGAGCACTAATTGCTTCAGTGCTACTATATTTAGCCGCAGATAAAGCCGCATCGGTCATTAGCAGCAGTAGCAGCAGCGCCCACTTCAAAAGCAGCAGGGGCAATCAAAAGTTTGACAGATAGTCAAAAATCGCGCGCGCGAGTAGAACGCGTGTCTTCATCTTTCCTCATTTACATTTTTTGCTCCATATAAATAGTGGCCCGGCTGAGCCGGCTGAGAAACTTGTTGCAGTCAGATAGTAGCTATGGCCTCACCGGAAAGTAGTCAGCACCAGCAAACTGAACATGGTCTTCATTTTTCTCAGCATCATCAAATAACTAGTCTTGAACCTACTCTGGAAGTGTTTTCATCAACTAACAATACTATCGTCGTTTCAGACGATTTTTTCAACGATGCCAGCCTCTGGACAGAGCTGGATGAGCACCTTTCCTCAGTAGTTGCCTCTTTTCAGCCGAATCACACCTCTCCTTTAACCCCTGAACAGATGAACATCTACGCTGATTTTCCAATCACCGCGTTTTTTGCTGAGGAGCACCAGCAGCTGAGTGACAGTTGCATTGAGCAGCAGCAGAATCAAGTTTCATCTGAATGTCAGTACGATCAAACAGCACAAAACGGCAGTGGCGACCAGCTGATCAATTCTGACAACAGCACTACCATTCTGCAGCAACAACAGTCAACATCATCGAGCACTCGAAAGGAGCGAACCTCCTTCAGCAAGGTGCAACTGGAAGGTCTCGAGGAGCATTTCAATGCACAGAACTACCTGACCAGACTGCGGCGCTATGAAATTGCCGTCCAGCTCAGCCTCACCGAGCGGCAGGTCAAAGTTTGGTTCCAAAATAGACGGTAAGACAGTGTTTAGTTTAGATTTTCTCCAAAATCCACTAACAAATCTTAATCTCAAAAAACAGAATGAAGGAGCGTCGCTTCACCTCGGGATCTGACTTTCAGCCTGAATCAATTTCTGATTAGCCAGAAAAATTTAAAAAACAATTTAATTCACAGTGAATAAGCAAAAAGTAATCAAAATAAAAAAGAGGCGTCATTGACAAAAAGAGGTATTTAGGAAAAGGATATAAATAAAGACATATAGTAGTAATACGGTGTAGGTAATTTTGGTGTACAAGGAAAAGAAGCAACAAAAAAGGTGGCTGATGATGAGGAGGAGGATGGGGGATGTTGGGGATGATGATATATCAACAGAGTTCACAGTGGTGTCCACAGCCGGCGGGACACTGGGCGTTATCTTTGAACCACTGGCGCATGTGCTGCAGGTGGCCCCCGTGGGCGCAGCCCTGACACCAGGTGAACATGCCGCGGACGGCCACGTGACAGATGGCACAGTTCGTCGGCTCGAGGCTGCACTTCTCGCAGGTGGAACCCGGTCTGATCTGCTTCATGCATTTGGCACAGTACACGAGGACGGTCGTCCCCGTCTGGTTGATCGCCTGAATGTCCGTCTCCGTAGAAAGCTTAATCAGCCGACAGGAGACGCCCCACAGCTGGAAGCGATTGAGGAGGTCAATGTAGGCGCGGTACCAGATGTTCACCGTCATCCTGTCGATGGAGGTCAGCTGCTTCAGTCGTTCTGAGCCCAGCACTTGGATGATTGAGATCGCCGTCTGGACGTCGCCAATTTCCACGTAGTGACGCAGCATGTTCGCCACAATGTCGGTGAAAATCCAGGCGGGGGTCGCTGGGTTTTTCGCCCCCAGCAGCGACTGCAGGTTCACGTCAAAGAGGCCAAAGGAGCTGCCGCCCTCATTCGCCGCCGCCGCGTCATCGTCCTCGTCAAAGCTGACCGGCGAGTTGATGTCGTAGTTTGGGTGGCCACCACCACCACCACCGGCGCCTCCTCCGCCGCCGCCAGTGGTGAAATCGCCGCCTGGATTGGTGAGATTGCCATATTCGTCCGAGTAGAAGAGCTGGTGCCGGTGGAGAATGGACTCGTGCTTCAGCTCGTAGTCCTGCGAAGGGTCGTACAGCAGGTTGCCGCTGCCGTCGCCCCTTTGGGTGGCCTGTGTCGCCCCATCGTAGTAGTCGACGCCATCACTAGCCATGGGCGGCACGTCAAAGTAGTCGGTGGCAAATCGACTCTTCGGAATGGAGCCTCCCCCCACCAGGTGCTCCTTCAGGCGGTGGTCAGCGGAGCCGCGGTAGAAGGAGTCAATGTCGCTGTGAAGCTCATCATCCTCGTACTCCAGTGGGCGAATGTAGTCGTCCTTTGCCCTGCCGATGGCCTGTGCGCTGCTTGCAATGTTGGGCCCCATTGCACCACCACCACCAGCACCGGAGGGAATGTTCTGCGCATTGCCGCTGTAGTGCCGTTGCGCCCCGGCTCCCCCACTGGTGTGTCTACTCGAGTTCTCCTCCCTCTTCATGTCCACCGCACTGGCCATGTTGTTGGTGGCGGCACTGCCCCCGCTGGGATTGTTGTTTCCCGGGATGACATGAACAACACCTCCTCCTCCGCCGCCTCCTCCTCCTCCTGCGCCGCCTCCACTGGAAGTAGGGTGTCGTATAATGATGCTGAACATGTAGCGAACCAGTCGCCAGGTGTTCGCCACCTGAAAGAGGCCCAGATGATCAGCGGCGGCGGCGTTGTCCTCGCACAGCACCTCAAACGGCTCATCGGAGAGCTTGTACTTCTTCGCCAGCTTCACAAAGTGCCTCATGGTGTCGTAGTTGTGCTGCAGCCCGGGAGCGGTGCCCTCGGTGGCGTCCCGACTAAGGAAGAACATCATGTAGCTGATCATGCAGCGAAAGTGCTCCGCCAGTATGTCCTCGGGAGAGCGCCGGTAGGAGAGGGGCACGCTAATGTTGTACACCGTCGGCGGGTAACTGCCGCTGCTGCTGCCACCCAACAGGGGAAAGTTTGCCAGTGCCAGCTGCTGCTGCTGCGACTGCTGTGGCTGGTGGTACTGAAACTGACTGGGCAGGTAAGACATTATATTGCGATTGGACTTGATTGCCTCCACCGACGTACTGACGGGTATGTCCCAGTTGCTTTGGTTTAGTGAGGAGGACAGTGTGTACTGCTGAACGGGATTGGACAGATTCTGACCACCGGTGCCGCCGCCGACTCCTCCTCCGCTGCTACTCCGTTCGGAGATGAAGCCATTTGGCGTGATGATGGCATTGGCGCCCAGAGAAGGCGTCTTCACCAGGCGACTGGTCATTGGCGCTTGAAGCTCATTGCTGGTGTTATTACTGCTGCTGCTACTGCTACTGTTGTTGTTGAGGACAGTGCCGAGCAAGCTACCACCACCGCCACCGTTGATGGGCGCAGAGTTGGGCGAGTACAGGTACTGTGCATACTTGTGAATAAAGTCCGTCATGGAGAAGACGACATCGCCCGCCGGATTAAAGTCCACGCCAATGGGTGGGTAGTGCTCGCCCGGGTAGTAGGCATCATTCTCAAAGTTGTGCACGTAGACGCTGCCGTCCTTGCAGGTGGAGATAAACTCCTGAGTCTCAGCCTCGCCCCTCCAGGCGAACCCAGTGGAGACGTCCTTTCGCGTGGCAAAGGTCGCATAGGGCACATAGGGGCGCATAATGTCCCACACGTACACGCTAAAGTCCATCACCAGTGAGCAGCTGCCAATGTGAAGGTCCTTTCCCGGGCGCCACTTCAGCTTGCTGACGGGCGCAATGGTGTGCAGGTTGTAGAGCACTTTGGGCTTGTTCGAGTTCGTCATGTCCCACACTTTGATGGTTTTGTCGCGACCGCCGGTGGCCAGCCACCGGTGCCCCTCCTGGTTGGGGTGCCACTCGCAGGCGAAGACCGGGCCGTCGTGGGCGATAAAGTTGGTCTCCGGGCGGTCAGAGCGGCGAATGTCCCACAGCTCCACATTGCCCGTCTCCTGGACGGAGGCAAAGTGAGTGTGCGAGAAGGCCGCCGGAGAGAACTGGACGTCACGAACGCTCTCAGAGTTGGAGACAAAGGTGGCACAAGCGACGGCCTCTCGCTGACGCAGATCAAAGAGCTTCATCAGGCCATCCTGGGAGCCGCTGAGGAGGCAATTCGGGTCGGCGCTGTGAAAGCACACCCTGTTCACCGTCCGCTGGTGGGCGTTGAAAACGTGCTCAATCTTTGACTTGGCGGCGTTGTTCAGGTTCCAGACGACGACGCCGCCGTTGGTGGCGCCGGTGGCGAGCACTCCGTCCACCAGTGGGGACCAGGTGACGTCGTTGTTGCTGAAGTTGAGGTTCTTTAGGTTGGAGCTGCGTAGATTGAACAGCTCACCGCCAAAGTTGTCAGGCGCCAGGCTGTACACTTTGAGCAAACTGCGACCAGCGACGGCGAGATGCATGCCCTCGCCTCGACTGACAGCCATCGCATTGATGGGACTTTCGATGATAAAGCTCGGCGTATTTCCAATCATGTTGACTGCTTGCCTGTGGGTTACTTGCTTCTATTGATAGGTGATAATTATTTAAATTGATCGTGCTACTGCACAGCGTCACTTGATTTGAGTTTGATAAGTAGAAAAGGAGCGAGTGGGCCGCAGTAAGGATCGAGTTGTGATTATTGTTGCTGGATAAAAGGAGTTAAGTAAGTGTCCAACTTGGCGAGCGAGTGTACTGTGCGGGGAAACCAGTACTGGTAGGAGAAGGATAAACTAATTAAGATGCTGCTGATGATAATAGTGCGTGATGAGGCGGTACCACCATAGTAGTCCGCTGTGATCAATGAAAGTGGTGGGAAAGGACGGGTCAATGAAGCACTGGGGACAGAGCCCAGTGATGAACTCGTCAGCAGTAGACTCTCATCGCTGCAATTTGGTCTTTGTCCTGCAGATGCGGCAAAAGTTTCAATCACACTAATATATTAAAATCTTCACTATCATCTTCTGGATGGAACTGGCATTGTGGTGGTGATTGAACGGTTGTAGAAGACGACCAGAGATGGACAGAGTTGGTGTTGGTGATGGTGGTGTTACTGCTGTTTACTACGATTCACAACCAGCACATCGCAGACGCAGACGACAGATCTGTAAGGAAGAAAATGCAGAGAAATTGTTGGTTCAATGACGATACTGAACGTGCAGCGTGCTACGCCGAGAGCACCTACGTCGACACACTGATAACGGCTCCTGTTGTTCACGTCTGAAACATATGTTGCAGCTGGCGGCAGAAGTGCTAGTAGACGACGGGGATGTGTGAGCCTTGTAGAGCACCATCATCACCATAATCATCTCTAGTAGCTACTGCCAAAGCCGCCGTTGATACTCCCTTATCGTAGATTGTTTCCACCGCACATAAACACAGCACATAAACTCACCCGTGAGAGTAGTATTTCGCTATTCTTCTACTGAAACACTTGCACTTCGAGTGCAGAAGAAGGGAAGAAGGTGGGGAGATTCTTCGAGAAGATGCTGAGATTCTTTTCAGGTCAATTACCTTTTTCAGATTGCACGTGCGTTGTTGTTGTTGGTGTTGGTGGTGCTGGCGATGGTGGTGATGGTAAATGTGCCGTTTGGAGATGCAGGTGTCCAGATTTGTTGTTTGGAGAAAAACATGCGAAACAGACGATAGTAGTGCTCTCTGTCGGTGTAACTATATTCACGCAGAGCAGTGTAACACTGCCAGTGTTCCCTTCGGAAGAACTCATCACCATTTCTCGGTGGATCAAAACAAATGTGAGGTGAATGCTTCTGATTAGAAGGGCTCACCAAAAACTTCTCACGTGGTGACTTCACTATGAACAGCAAAACGGGCGTGCTGAGGCGTCAGAATCAACTTTTGTGAATTTTTTGTATCAGAACAGGGCTCAGCTTCCTTCGAGCTAAACTCGCTACCACGAATGGAACCGCCAGGATTTTTCCGGCCGCCTGATGGTAAGCGTATACACACAGTGAAAATTATGTTGTTTCTTATATCCGTTTAAGACTTTTCCATCTTTAAAACGACATAACTTTTCTCAATGCTTAAAAACATTTATTTTGTGCAGATCCAGAGTTACGTAACATCATTGACAAATCAGCCAATTTTGTCGCTCGTTTTGGACCTAGTTTTGAGGAGAAAACTAAAAGCAAACAAGCTGACAACCCCAAGTTTAGTTTTCTATTCGGAGGGGAATACTTCCAGTACTACATGCATCGGGTACGGGTGGAGCGTGATTTGATGAATCAAATGGAGGCACCTTACGGGCCGAGAATGCCCCCGCCGCCTCAAATGGGACCGCAGGGATTCTATCCTCCAGGTCACGGCGGGCCATCGCCGCCGCCCCATCACGCTTACGGTCCTCCCCCGCCATTCGGTCCATTTGGTCCGCCGCCTAATCATATGGGTGGACCTCAGTTCAACGAGCCACCCCCACATTTTGCACCGCCGCCGCCGCCTCATCATCACCAACATCAAATGCATCCGCATCAGCAACCACCACCACCTAATTTCCCTCCGTCCACAATGGGTCCTCCGTCTCATTTAATGCCCCCACAGATGTTTCAATCACAAACACCGCCAATGCATTCAAATATGCCCCATCCTTCCCAGCATGCACCACCACCGCCACCACCTCCATTCAATAACAATTGGGGATATCAGGAATCGCCACCTCACCTTCAGCCACAACACCAGCCACCACCCCCGCAACATCAATACCATCCACTGCCTCCTCCAATGCGAGTTGCTACTCCACCAAGGGATTCCATAACCAGTAACGGTGATCCAGAGAAAGATAGAGCCATTCTGGCTGATATTGCCAAAGCACGTGAAGAGATAATCAGCTCTGAACAGAACTTGGCAGCTCAACACAAAGTTCTTATGGAAGATTCTTTGCCGGTTAAAATTGATGAAATGATCAACAAAGCACTTGATGACGAGGTGAAGAGAATGTGTGAAGATTATAGCATCAACTTGAATGAATTTGACAGGACGCTTACACCTATTATTGAAACGTGTCGAAAAGAATCTATCGCCGTAAGATAACCCATTTCATCTGACTATTTAACTACAGCTATTTTTTCTGTATTTCTAGAATGGAAAAAGTTGGATATTCAATAACTGCACTACTCAAGAGCACTACGATGCTGTAGCAAAGCATTTACTCAAAAGGTAAAATATTATCTGTGCTTACAGTGTGTGATTTAACTTTTTCCTTTTCAGAATCACTCGAATACCGTGCACATTTGATGCAAAGCTTCACTTGATGTATCTCATCAATGATCTGTATAACCACTGGTAAGTGCCACTGATCTTCTTGAGTTCTCTTTCAAATACATTTTTATTTGTCTTATCAACAGCATGAGAAAAGGCTCAGAGCATCTGCGCGAAGCAATCAACCAGATCATCGTTCCTGCATTCTGCACTACTGTAATTGAGGCCGATGAAGACCGAAAACAAAAGATGAACAAAGTAATTTTGCATTGCATTCACAGTCGTTTTGCATTTAGATTTTAGCTTACTGAGCATTAAAGCTCTCTCTGCAGTATTACTACTTTTTAAAACTACCCTTGCCCATCTGAAATTGTATTATTAATCTTTAAATCTGCTTTCACCTTCACTAGCTTCTCAAGTTGTGGGAAATGAATCAGTACCTTGAAACCCCAGTTTTGGATGTAAGAACATCTTTCTTCGTACTTTTTTTCCTTTTAAAGTAGCTATCACACATTGGAAGACAACCTTTGTCCACTGCTGCTGGTTCCCTCGTGATGAAAACTTCCGCCGATTGGTGCCCTGTGTTCGCTCTGTGCTCTTTTGGTGGCTTGGTTTGCTTTCAACAAGAACTAGAGAGATGATTCATAGGCATCTAATGATGATAGTAGCTATCTTTCTCTAAACAAACACTACTATCGCCTTCTTTTTCTGTTGCCGACAAATTGAATTAATTCGTTTTCTTCTCCCCTCTTCGCTAAACTCTTTCTTTTACTCTTCAACTCTTGTTTGCGCAAACACAAATTTGTTGTCTCTGATTTGCAAATGATATCTGTGTGCATTCTTCCATCTCCTTTCTTGACGCCTGACCATCTTAATGTTGACGGATAGCAATTGAAAGTACCACGCTCATCATTAGATGCCTATAAGGTAAGTACATCATTCTTCATTTGTTTGCCTTCCTTTCCTTTCGCAAGTTGTGCCACTTTTTGTTTAATTGCCAATTAACCTTAACTCCTTTTTACCGAGCGTAATTACGCTTTGTTAAATTGCGCGAGTTTTATTTGTAACTTAGCCCTTTTAATATTTCATGCTAATATGATCGTTGTTGTTCCCTTTTCTACCACCTTGTGTTTTTGCTGCAGAACTCTCTCTATACTCGATTTGATGACCAAATTCAGCAGATCACAAATGAGCAAACTATCAAGTACAGCCAGTTGAGCAAGCAGCATGCGGAATATAAGAAACATAAAGAGGGCATCATTCAGAAGCTGGAGCAACAGCTGACGGTAAGAAGGTGAACAGTGTTTTTACGATTTGCATATTGAAATCTCTCTCCTTAGCAGCCTTTATCTGGAACGAATGGACCGCCTCAAAATTCAAACGGTAAATGGAAGTTTCAAGTCAGCAGCTAGACAACTGACGCCATTTTTCTTTTAGTATATGGGTCTGGATTGCCACAGCAGCCTCAAGTTGGGCCAATGTCAGGAGGACCCCCGATGGCCTCAAATCATGGAATGAACAACTTTCCCCATCCTCCTCCTCCTTCGATGGCCCATGGTTCTTTTCCACCTCCGGATTTTTTCCCAATTTCAAATGCCGCTCCTGGTTTTCCTCCGTCCTCAGTGCATCCCCAGCCACCGATGCCATCGCAGCAGTGTCCTCCTGGAACACCGCAACCTCATGTGCCCTTCCCTCATCCTCAAATGGCACCAAATGATCCACTCGTTGAGGAGATTCGACCACCTTACTTTGACATGCCAGCAGGCATCATGACGATGTACATCAAACTGGAGGACTTTGACTACAAGCCCATTGACCCGAATGTAGTTCGAATACCGCCGGTCACGCCACCAACTGAAAGTCTGACAAAGGCAATTGAAGCTTTCTACGGTCCCCCTTCACATGAGCATCCTCGCAATGCGGAAGGCTGGGAAAAGCTGGGTCTCTATGAGTTCTTCCGAACTAAATCAAAGGCCCGACAGGAGTTTGAAGAGAGAGAAGGTCCATCAAGTCAAGAGGCGGTTGATGATGGAAGGGCAGCTGCTTCAAATGGTCTGGCTGAAGGTCAGAACAGCAAGCCTACTAAAAAGGAAGAGGAGGAACGCAAGGAGCGCACTCCGTCGCCTCCTAAACGACGGTATAAGGAGTTTAAAGAAGACAAAGACGAGAGCAAATCATCAGCTAAAAAGTCGAGGAGGAGTCGCACTCAAAGCCGTTCTCCAAGTCCAAAGGTCTATCGGTCTCATAAATCAAAGCGCTCTAGATCTAGGTCACGCTCTCGATCTCGTTCTCGTTCAAGAAGTCCTCATCATTCTCGTCGTGGAAAGCATGTTAAGAGTCGATCACCACCAGCTGGAGTCAAGTCACTTCGAGACAAGAGTCGCTCGATATCACCACCCGCATTTCAGCCATTCAGGTAGGGAAAATTGTTCTGGAAGTTGCAGATGAACGCAGACTAATCTGTTTTTACCCACTTAGAATGAATTTTCCACCTCCAAATGTGGCCCCTCCTCAAGTTCCGCTTAGCGAGTCAAATAAGGGCCATCAAATGCTGAAGAAGATGGGCTGGTCGGGCGCAGGTGGGCTTGGCGCTAAAGAAAGTGGCATTCAAGGTAATGTTCAATGTCTTTTTCGTTAATATCACTTTGTCTGACGGTGTGCTCACTTTATCTTTTGTTAGACCCCGTCTCAGCTGGCGAAGTTCGCGACCGAGTGGACCAGTACAAGGGCATCGGAACCAGTTTAGGAGCCAGTGACCCCTTTGAGTCCTATCGACGCAATAAAAGTCAGACCTACATCAAGCGAATAAAGGATGCTCGCCAGTAGTTACTGCCAGTGCAGTCGTGGTTGCCTGCCGAGCAATAAAAGTGAATGCTTTCACTTTCCACTCAAATGTAAATGTCTTACCTCACACCTTTGCCTTACACAGCTTTAGACTTCATTTTTGCATATATTTCCTTTGCACTGTTGTCAAATTGTCTTTGTAATGTATTCCGTTTGTGTGTGAACAACGAAGATAACACCAAGATAGACTGATTGTGGCATTTCGCTTTTTTTGTACTTCTCCACAGATACACTTTTTTGTATTCTATATTATAAATTTTATTTTATCATTTTATATAAAACAGCATGATAATTGGAATGAGGTGGTCAATGCAAACGAAAAAGAGAGAGAAGAAAACAGTGTATAGCAATGCAACAGGAGAAGGAAAACGATTATGCGCGTGTATGGTGTCAAAAAGTGTGTTTATGTGTTTGTGTTATTGCTTAAAGAGGAGATTATGCCATTGGAAAGAGAGATTGTGTGGTGTGTAAATTAGTTCGGAAGTTATAAAGGAAAGGTGTGAAAGATAGAAAGATCGTATCATAGTAAAAACTGCAAAAAAATGGAATAATGAGAAAGAAAGAGAAAAGAAGAAAAGGATAACACGGATCACACGGGAGCAGCAAATGTTTGGCGAATTTGTTTGTTTGACCAGAAAGTTGTTTACGTATTGCACAGGAAAGGTTATGAGCCAGAAGATGTGGGAGGGAAGGAGGTGGTTTTGTTGGTGGTGGCGGTGACGATAATGGAGGCGGCAATGGTGACACTCACCTGATCACCCTCATCAAAGCATGTCTATATCGTCGTTGAGAAACTTGAAGCTAGTGTGCGGTGGGCGCCACTCGACGTGTGCAGATTTGGCGTTCTGAATACCTCCTCCGCTGCCTGCGAAAGAGAAAAAGGCGGTTAGCAAAGAAAACTTTGGTCAGTCTAATTTTGACGTGGGGTCTAAATGTAACTGGAGTGTGGAACTGTGTTACTGGTTACGACCTCAAACTATTTCTGGTGAACTGTCTGGCGCCGTCGATCGGGGGAGACAACAGCAGGTGCAGTGAATGACTGAAAGAGCAGCAGTCGCAGCAACAGCAGCAGCAAACAAAGTGGAGTTCAAGTCGAGGAGAAAGAGCATCGACTGAAGTGCAGAGAGAGGAGACACACGCAAGTGGCAAAGGTATTTTGTGGTCACTTTCTTTCTTTATTGTCATCAGGGTCATCGGGCAACTGTGGTGGTGGTAGTGGCAAAGTGGTAGATTGGTTAGTAGTGCTCTTGTGAGGCATGCAAACGATTTGTGTGACTAGTGCATGGGACATGGAGTTAGGTGTACTGATGACTAGTAAGTTTGGAGAAATTGTGTTTGTGTGTGTTTGAATGTGTCTGGCTAAGCCTTAGCTCACAGCTATTGGACGCCATTTTATGTGGCAAGTTAATTAAGTATGCGATGATTAAGTAGATAGATTAGGGGTAAAAGTAGAGAAAAAGGAACGAGTCTGTTGAGTGTTTGGCTGCTGTTTGCTGGTGCGATATCACATGTTTCATCAACAGACAGAAAGGAAGGAAGAAAAAGTGATTGAGAAAGAGAGTAAAGATTGCAAGAATGTAAAGGGTAGAAAAAAGAGGAAATAATCAAGTTTTTTTCTGCTGAGGCGAGGGTTTTGAGCTGAGTGAGGATGGGAATTGGAAGATTAGGCAAGACGAGGAGAGTAGTGTCATCGATGAGGGCATTGGGACGAGGTCTCTCAGTCTACACTGTCTGGGACTCTACTTCGGGTGTGTCTGCTGCTGCTGCTGCGTCTGTGTCAGTGTTTCATGCTGTGTATTAATGCAGTGCCTCCTTTCAACACTTCCAGCACCCACCACACCCACCACCCTAGTGCCACCCACCGGTGTCTGCCTGATCACTCCTCAATCCTTCTCCTCCTCCTCCTGCCCTCTCAACTCAATAGGTTTTGGTAATGTGCTTGGCATTGGCCGGCACGCCCTGTGGGTGGCTTCTGGCGAGGTGGGAGGCCTCTTCGCCAATGAGCTCATAGTAGGTCTCCGGGTGGTGTGAGTGTGAGTGGTGTGAGTGCTGATGTGCGCCCCCCTTGCCGGCGCCGCTGTTGCCGGTGCCGTCCTTGTGGTGCTGTCCACTGGTACCTTTGCCACTGCCTGCGCCGGAGCTGCTCGACGAACTCATAAAGTGCACCCGCTCGTCGTCCTCTTCGCCCTCGGCGCCGGTGCTGCTTTTCGAGGGCATCGAGGGAATGGCGAAGAGAAGGGCCAGCGCCACGATGCCGTGCCAGATGCTGCAAAGAAGAGTAAAAGAGCGAAAAGATTAATCATCTAAAGGCCATTTGATCTGTTCTTGCTTACCTGTGCGTAATAGCGTAGTTCTCCTGTGTCTCAAAAAACGCATAGATGACCAGTCCGGCGATGGTGAGCAGCAGTGCCGGACAGACGGAGAAGATCCAGCACTTGCCCGGTGGGTAGCAGGAACGACGGCAGCACTGCGAACACTGACAAGGCAATTATAATGAAAATCATATTGATTTGGTAAAGCATTGACCAGCAAAATTACCACAAAAGCACTTACCCAGCAGGTGAAGAGCAGCAGCGTGGCCAGTCCGGCAGGGACGACAAAGGTCCAGAGACTGGTGCGATCGTTTTGCGTGATGAGCGCAATGGCAATGGCGCCCATCAGGTGGAGGAATGACTTGAAGCGAGGTGACAGATTGGCCAGTGTGATGAGGGTGACGAAGAAGGAGAGCACCGCCGTGTAGAAGTCGGCGAACTGCAGGAGACTGGTGCTGAGCACGCAGTACGAGTACTGCACGTAGTCGCTCTCACAAGCGTGGTACAGCTGGGGGATTCAGGCAATGAATGAATGAATGGTCATTGATCAATAGAATGCCACTAGTGCTTACCGCTGAAGAGACCATGGTAATAAAGTAGACGGCCGATTCGGTAAAGTACCGACGAGCCGCAGCGACGATGATGGCCGGAATGAAGGCGGCATTGCTCACTGTCAGCAGCAGAAAGTTCAACAGCAGCCGCTTCTCACTGAGCGCCTCACTTCCATCCGCGCAGGTCAATCCTTTCCAGCCTAGAATTTTAGATGGGTTAGTATGAATTGTTTGTAAATTCACAAAACTGAATTCACTTACCTGCCCGACAGGCGCAAGTGCTGTAAAGAATGCCCCCACTGACGTACTGCATGCACTTGCCCCCATTCTGGCAGCGATTACTCTGACAGCTGGCCGAGTGAATCTCTAAGTAGACGGCGGTGCGGTTGGCAAAGTCACAGCTGTAGCCACTGTAGTCTACATTGGCCACCATCGGATCGTCCAGACTGTCCTCCTCGGTGTAGCACCGGACGACGATGCTGATGAACCAGGTGCCCGGCTGCGGATAGGGCACTGTCAGCCGGCGAATCGGACTGCCCTCGGTGCTGTAGTTGGCCACGGAAGTGTTCGAAACCAGGTGACCGGTGCAGGCCTCGTCGAAGCGCAGCAACGGTGAGGAGGAGACAATCGGCGGCAGTCGGTGGTGCGTCAGACAGAGAATGGCGCTCACATTTTGGTGCTCATTGGAGGTCTTCGGCGAGATGGCGAAGCTAATCTCCAGACTGCCTCCGATATCATACTGCGGAATGACGGTAAAGTTGAGCAGTGAAGGGCGGTCGTTGTCCACCTCTACAAAAAGGTGATCGGTGTTGATGATTTCGCTGTTAGTGTTAGCAGAGCTGGTAGTCGTGGCTGAGTGTGTGGAGTACCCATAACCGTATCCACTGTTGTCACTGCTGACCACGGAGCCATCGTTGATGCTGCCGACGCTGTTGCTGCTGCTACTGCTGCTGTTGGCTATCTCCTCTTCGTTGTTGTTGTTTTTGTTGACAACCGCAAAGAAAGCCGCTGGCTCAAGATGACTGTAGAGAAACTCAAACATCTCCGGTCCCTGGTAGCGCGTAATGTTGATTGTGCTGACAATCGGCTGCGTCATATTCGACAGTTCGTCCTCCTCCAGTGAGCTGAGAATCTTCGCCGGGTCAAAGACGCAGGACTCGTCTTCAAAGTTCATGCCTCGTTGCTGCTGCTGTTGGTCTTTGTTCTTCTTTCCCTGTCCCTTCTGGCCCTTCTGACCGCGGCCCTTCTTGCCCTCCTTCTTCTTGTCGCTCTTCTTTCGCTCTCGATCCCGATCTCGGCCTCCTCCTCCACCACCACCAGATCCTCCTTGAGGATCTGCTGACCGTTTGGCAAACTGCGATAGACTACTCTTGGATAGAGCTCGCTCCACTTCATCATCAACAGCAGTTTCATCTTCACCATCATCGACGTACTCAATGGTGTCATCGTGGGTGCTGCTGTGATGATGGTTATTGTGCTGAGACGATGTACTCGGCGGACTTCGAGTGGAAGTACTCGGTACTGAGTACGAGAAAGAAGAGGTGGTACGCGGAAAGACGGTTGTCGCGTTGGTGATTGATCGGAATGAATTGCCACTGCCGCTGTTACTAGTGGAGAGGACACTGCTGTGCGGATTCATCTCAAACTCATCCACCTCAGGCGGAGCAACTCCAGCACCGCTTCCACCACTTCTCGGTGGCTTACTCTCCTCACTTTGCTTCCGCTGCGATGAGACGGCGTTAGGCTCGGGCGGTGCTGGCACCACCACTGAAGCGGCCGTCGTCTGAAGGAAACCCTGGCCACTGTGCACGTGATTGAAGCTGCCCGGGTAGGAAAGAACGGGATTGTGCGTACTTGAGAGGATGCTGCTGCTGCCGAAGAAGGGCCCAGAGGGCGCAGAGCTGGCTGGCGAGGGATGCAGTTGCTGCTGCTGTTGATGAAGGTGGTACTGTTGCTGTTGCTGTTGTGATTGAGCATTGTTCATTGAGGAGGTGCCAGCACCTGACGTGCACTGTTCATTGAAGTGACTGTACAGCAGCGCCTCCTGACCGACCAGAAGCTGCAGTGTAAAGTTGACCGTTCCGTAGACGAGCTTTGTGCGCACTGGCTCATAGGGACTAGTCTGCTCGGTGGTGAGCAGTGGACTGATCTGCAGGTAGTTCCACTGCTCAGGGGCGTAGGTGGGCAGGTCAATGACACACCGACTGCCCGTCACCTCCACAGCCCCGCTGGAGTGGTTCGACTGACAGGTGAAGGTGAAGTCTTTCTGGGCGGCACTGGGCAGCGCCAGCGTTCGAAAGTTGATGGTAATTGGACAGGAGGTGTTGTGAGCATTGTTGTTGTTGTTGTTGGCGGCGTTGGCGGCGTTGTTTAAAGCAAACCCTGAACCGGAGTTTTGCGAAATGAGCGCCTGTTCGGCGGCGGCAGCCGAGCTGGCGTACGGCGAGGACTGCCCTGGCGGCGAGGGATGGTGGCGCAAATTGTTTGACGGTCTAAAGTGACAGCTTCGAATGACAATCTTGGCGCCAAACTCCCGAGCAGCAGGGTAAAACTTGTAGAGAAGCTCAGGCCGAGTGTCGGTGTGGTCGATGACCAGTGACTGCTTCAGTGGGGTCGATGCTGAGGCGGAAGAGGCAGAGTTGCAGCAGCTGCCAGTGGACAACTGCTGCACGGCCTTCGTCGGCGGTAGTCGCTGCAGACTGAGTCCAGCCAGCAGACGGTAGAAGCACTCTCGCTGGAGACCCTTTTGTGCAATGTGATCGTTCACCTGGTTGATGTACGCCGCACCGTACCAGTCACCAGGCAGTGGATTGCTCAGGTTGAAAACCACTCCTACGCTATCGGTCTTTAGCTGAATGCGAAACTGCTGATCGCTGGCGGTCTCATTGCTGACGATGAAGTTGGCCGGAGTGGAGGCGTTTTTGATTGCAAAAATGGGCAGTGCGCCCCAGCGCAGGTGAAAGGTGACGTCCAGCGGCGTCTTGCAGGCGGTGCTGAGAAAGGAGCGGTAAAACTTGACCGCCTTCTCTCGGTACACCGTTATGAGGGTGGTGTTGATGAGCGGTGGCTTCACCGTGGGCGGCGGCTTGGTCGGCCAGTAGGTGGGCGGGGGCGGTGTGGCTGGCGGTGAGAGGACGGTCTCATTGCTGTTGCTGGTGTTGGTCACAGAGGAAGCGGGCAAGAGGGCGATCGTCGTGTTGAGAACCACCTCCGATTGGGAGGCGTTCAGCCGCAGTACGGCGGTGCTCACCTCGGCTGGTATCTGAAAGCGAAACAGCTGTACGTCCTTGTAGGAGCTGAGAGAGCTTAGCTTGCGGCTGATTTGCTGCTGATTGTTCGAAACTGAGTGATTGGTTAAAGAGTTGGGAGATGGGAAGGGAAAATAGAGTAGAAGAACGGAGGAAAGGAGGGGATAGAGATTGTTTGGTTAATTGATAAAGTGATGTACGCGGTGGTGTTGTGCGGTTGTGTAACTGCGGTGGTTAGTGATTGACAATTATTGACATCATCATTAGCACTTACTGTAGTCGCAGTGTGCCACTGGCAGAAGCAGAAACAGGACGAGCACAATGATGGCGCTTAATGAGGTGGTGCTGAACAGCTGTCCATTAGGCAGTAGTGATAGCCTCCTCGTCGTTGACGGCCGTTGGCGACCCCAAAGCTGCGAGGGTGTAGTAAGCGATGACATGCTGCTGACTATGAAGTGATCACTTCACAGAAAACTAGAAAAAGGTAGATTTGGACGATTATTGCTGCTTTTTGGTGATTGAATTTTGATGGGCAATTAGAGAACAGATTCAGCGTTGTTGGCGTCAAGAGAAAGGGCGTGAGAACATAACCAGAGAAAGTGAAAACGAAAGGAAGAAATTTATGAGCTGCAGAAGAGTCTCTTCTCACAGCTGCCGTCAGTTTGCACACTGGGCCCGGCGATTCGGTGTCTTGTGCTGCTGCTGCTGCTTCACTGGCTGTCGTTGTGGATAGTGGCGGAATAAAAGATGTACGAGCATCTACCACCACCGCCACTTGAGCCTTCCACAGCCAGACTGAAGCTGCTGTTGCTGCTGCTGAGGCCTCGGTCAGTGGTCGCCGAATCGAGGCCAGTCAGTTCGTTGGCTCGCAGAGGAGCGACGGAAGAGGCACCAACTGAGATCGATCATTGCATTCTACTTCTTCCTTTTTTCTTCTTTTTCCTCTTCGCTGTCGTCGTCTCAGCAGCCTTTGTCTTTCTGCCTGCGATCCCGAAACACTGAGGCTGCCCAGAGTGTGCAGCGAGCTTCACCAGCAGCTTCTGTGTAGCAGCGGCAGTAGTCTGTGTGTATGCATGTTTGAGTGTGATGCTACCAAGTAATGCTGCTGCTGCTGCTGCTGCTCCGTTTCTGTTGAACAAAACTAACGGCACCACTGCAAATTTGCCGCTGCACTAACTCACTTAGGAAGCGAGGCAGTCTACTACTGAGTCTGTGTGTTGCCAATGGAGGCTGCTTTCGCTGCAAACACACACACAGTGCACAGTGCACAGTGGTGCCCAGGATCAGGGAACAGTGGTGTGTATGGGAAAGTGGCTGCCTGGGTGACTCTGTGTATGTGTGTGTGTGTGTGTGTGCGAAGCCGAAGCCCAGTTGGCAGCATTCGCATGCTGCGCACGGAGCACCCATGGCAACGCCTCCCCGATGGCTTTCCCCCTGGCGACACATCACACTGTAAGGGAGAGAGAAAGGCCAGTGGTGTCTGACTGACTACTGTCACTGTCTGCTACACTCTATCTCAGTGTCTCTGTCTGATGTGCCCATTCTCTGTGCCCTCTCTCTCTCTCTTTTTCTCTTTGCTGTTCGTTGCCCTTTTTTCGAGGTCTTTGCCTCTGCTGCTGTCTGGCACCCCCTCTTTTCTGTTCTGCTCTCTCTCTCTCTCTCTCTTTCCACATCATCTCCATCAGTTTGAATCGGCTATATAACAGACTGATGCTGCCGCTGATAGCAGCACGGCACATTCAATCGGCTGGTCGTCCAGTCTGAGAGGATGCTTTCTTTCCTTTGCTCTTTCTTTCTCTGTCGCACGAGCCTACGAGTGATGCGGCTGAATCCTACTGAGCGTTGCCCTGACAATAGACAACGACTTCTGCACAGCAGAGCACAGCAGCACTTTGCCAATTAGTTGCAAGTACGACCGCGACAGAACAGAAGGAAAGAGAGAAAAACCAGCGCACCAGAGAGCATAGAGCCAAACCGAAACAGAGTAACTGCGAGAGAAAGTGAAGCAGCAGTCAGACGCCGGCAAACTGAGCTCCACACTATATTGGTTGCGAAACCCTACTAGATTTCCTCGCCAGCAGCTTATCGGGCTCCGTTTGGGTCGATTTGCTGGTGCTTCACTTGGTGATGGCGATGGCAATAGTGCTGGCAGTTCTGTGACGAGCTGAAGGCCGAAAAAAGAGAGTTCATAAGCTTGAGCATCGTACCGGCAGTTGGTGAGATTTGCGCCCAAATGAAGAGTATGTTCAGCAGAGGAAATGAAGAGTGTGAGGCAAAGTGATGGTGGCGGCGGCAGAGGCCTTCTCGTCCGTCAAATTCCACCGAGACCGGCTGTGTCGACGCTCCTGTCTCCGTGTCGTTGCCAATAATATTCCGTTTCGTAATTGACAACTCAACAGCAGCATCAGCAGTGGCAGTTGTGCACTGTTCTTGCTTTCTCTCTTTCAGCCATCCAAGTAGTGCAGGTGATGCCACAGCAGCGGAACATTGTCAAATGTCAGAAAAGATCAACCAGGTCATACGGTGAAGTGAGATTAGACAGACAGACTGTGTGTCTCAGAATTGTGTGTTTCCGATTCTGAGCAGACCGGTTTGTGCCAGCAAAGACAAAATCAATAAATTAATGCACGTCAAGACGTTATTCTGGCAATTTGGAATATCTACATTTTGTCTATGGAACAAAATTAATAAGCCTTATTTCGTTAGATAAAAAACAGCACATTTACTCTTTCTGTTAGCATATATTCGTAGTTGGACAATTAAAGAAACAAACAATTTTTAATCAGGATAAGTGGCAGTTTGTTGTAGCAGTTGCGGACATGTTTTCAGGATGCTACTTTGACTGCAGCCACTGCAACATTTGCCTTTATACCGGGCTTTTTCTCTTTTTGCTCCGGTTTGACTAAAACCTCTTTGACCACTTTGTTTTCTTCTTTTGTCTCATCAGTTTTCTTGTTCTCTGGTTCTGTTTTCTTATTCTCTAGTTCCGCTTTCTTGCTTTCTGGTTCAATTTTCTTGCTTTCTGATTCAGTTTTTTTGCTTTCTGGCTTGGGTTCTTCTTCAATCTCTTCTTCCTCTTCTTCTTCTTTATCGTGTTTCCAGTTATAGCTGATTGAGCTCATAGAGTATCGATTCTTAAAAACTATACTATTTTTTCCCGCCATCCATTGCTCAATTAGCTGGTAGTAAAGTGCCCTTGAGTGAAGCATCAACAGCATCATCAACACAGCGAAAAAGAGTTGACCAATAAAAAGGTGCTGGGCGGCGGCAAAGTAGTCCTGAAGCTTAAAGTAAGGGTGAAGGTAGTGAAGTGCAAGGCCACTCTGGTATCTAGGCAAGAGGATGCAGTCGATGAGCAGAACCAGGTAGAGCGTGGTGGTAAGGGCGAACTTGAGAAGAAAGTAGGTAGGCACTATGTCCAAAAGACACGTCGAACCGTGCACCAGACCGATGATGGTGTGGTGGCGGAGGAGTGTGAAGTAGTGTTTCTAAAAGGTAGTTACAAAATTGAAATTGAAGCTTAAACAGTGGAGTACTAAACATTACCTTGTAGTAGTTGATGTTCCACAAGTCATCACTTTGCTCAATCTGCTGGTTGAAGGCCGCCTCCAGCTGACGCCTCTTGTAGAGAATGACAGTGCAGCTGATTACGACGCCCAATGAGAGCACCAGAAAGAATCTCCTCCTCTTATTTAGATATTGATGCGTAGACATGTTTTTAGGCAGATAATTAAAATTAGTAATAAAAAATTAAATCAGACAATTGCAGTTTAAACAAAATGTCGTTTGATTGAGCTGAGTTTGTTTTGACTGCTGTTTCAAGTGGGCAAAATGTAATCAGAGAAAAAACATGAGTTGTCACTTTTATCCAGCTCATTGTCAGAGATATCAACTGGTAATTGTGCCTACACCTGGTTATCTGGGCTTCCTTCACTGGCAGCAACCGCAGCATCAGTAGTAGGTGACCACGAACATGGCCTTGGCGGCGCTAGTGTTTGATTTTTGACCCCTCGCTGTGATGCCCCTGACTGGTCTAGAGTGGTGCAGTGGTCGTAGTGATGTCTGCTGAAGACGGTCTCTGATGTTTCGGTGATTTACGACACAGAAAAGATGGCCAGCGATGAAACGCAAACTACCACTTAGGCACTGAGGAGGATGAAGAGGAAGAGGCAAAGGTTGGCAGCAATGACCATTTCTATTCTACCACTACCACACTGCTCACCTGTGTCCTTTGATTGAGGCCAGAAGAAAACGTTTTTAAAACGAGAGAACCTAGAGCATGTGCAATGGTGCGATTGCACAGCACATTTTTTTGCGGCAGCAAGGCAACAGGGGCCTCCAGTGCTACCACCTAATCTCCTGTCTCCCGATCAGTCTGTGTAATTGGACTTTGGACTCTTCTGCCTCTGCTTCTGGCTACGGTGTAACAGTCAATTGTCTGCCTCTCTCTCTCTCTCTCTCTCTCTCTCTCTCTCTCTCTCTCT
>JAALOO010001039.1_pt1 | contig 21140 bp, 15 predicted proteins | sample 7257641 | NCBI WGS metagenome assembly JAALOO01 (sample SAMN14085613, study PRJNA598686) | mite metagenome | biome: ENVO:01001000; feature: ENVO:01001002; material: ENVO:01001226; isolation source: single female mite from University of Michigan culture on fish food culture... ...
CATAACCATTCGGTGTGGTCCATTTAATCAATTCGGCTGTCCCCCAATTGTAAGCGTCCTGCTGTGGATTGATATTCGTTAGTCTTGTGTGGCTTTTAAAGTTTTCTGAAATATATAGATCAGGGGAATGCTGATAGTCTTCCTTGGTGAAAATAACGTTCGTGAACGCCTTATCGGCAGAGATCATGCTATAGGAGTTCGCTGTGGACCAAAGCTCATTGATGCGTTTACCTTTTAGTCGATATAGACCTTGGTATTTGGTTTTTTCGTTGAAGCCGCTCATAAAAATCGGTTCGCGCTCGTTAATAATCGTTTGCGTAATTCGGGGATCGTCATTTTTATAAAGCGTCTCAAATCGGTAAATTGTTTGTTGCTGTCTACCCTGAGACTCCGTTAAAATAGACTTCTTTTTTCCATCGAGGCCAAATTTCCAAATATCGTATCGGTCGTTTAAGTATATACTTTTTCCATCTTCAGACCAACCGGCAATTCCATACGGTCTAGGGGCCGAAGGAACATCGTTTTTTTCATCAGCGAAGCTGACGGGGATGCCATCGTTTAATAAGTTTGTTGACTCCGATTCAATATGGTAGCTATACCAATTGCTATTATCATTGTTGAAGTAGACAACGTATTCCCCCTCGGGAGAAAGGTATGCCGATCCGGCATTAGCCTTGGCAACCTGTTTATGGGCACCGTTTGTTGTAGAAACCACGTAAATATCTGATTTCATACCACCTAGCCATTGTGATTCTATGCGGTATTGCTTGTCAGAAATTGCCAACGCCCAGGGATCATCCCCATCTGGAGTCAAGAATATTTTGTTATACGTTTCATCAGAAAGAGGAAGGATTGTCCGATTTGCTTTCAAATTAATTAATGCCGTGTAGGATTTGGTTTGATCTCTTTTAAGGTTTACCTGCTGCATGGGTTGAAGGTAATCGTCTTTCCAATGCCAGATGTCGACTTTGGCATGCTCAAATTCTACCAGTGTGGTGTCCTTAATTTTAGGTATAGGAGCTAAACCGAAATAAAGTTTAGTACCTGATTTTGAAAATTTGAGATCTCCATTGCCGGACACATACCAGTTTTCGGGCATACCCGTGCTATGTCGGTTTGCTAATACAATGGCTGAATCCTGAGTAGGCGTATAGAAGTAAAGATTAAACTCCTTTAGTAAGGATTCTTCCGGTGTTTTATCTGCTAGAAAAGTCAACTGGGAAGAGGCATCATCGAAGGTAATATTTTTGTAGTTCCCTTTACCGCTGCTGATTTTCTTTTTTGTTAGTGTTGCTAGGTCGAGAATAAAAAGTCCTGATTCATTTAGCGAATCTTTTTCCGCGGTTTTAATGCTATATACTAATCTTTTTCCATCTTGCGACCACTGATAGGCGTCAGCTTTCGCAATGTTGCTTGTGTCTCCGGTCGAAAAATTTAATATGGATAACACAAATTCTGGCTTTTCAGCCTTTTTTTTAGCAGTTGTGCTGTCCTGTGAGTTTGTATCGGCCTCGGAAAGAAATGCAAGGTGAGTGGCTGCATTTTTTGCCAGTTGATAGGATTTAACGTTTGGAAATTTATTGGTAATATTCTGTGAAATATTAAATATTAAAAGCGAATCTTTTGGCCATTCTTGCGCTTTCTTCTTTTTTATTTTTGCCTGTCGAGTTTGCTGAAATGGAGCCTTAATGAGACTTACCAGATGTGCTTCGTCATCCGTTAGGGTTAGGTTATAGCCCCGCGGGATTTGCAAGATATCTTGTTGTTTCGGTGTTGTCAAGGTTGATAGGCCGCCACCCTCTTGTGGAGATACCGTGTAAAGAATATACTTGCTGGATTTACTTATCTCGGCATTGCTTACAGATTTCCAATTATCGTAAACATCGTGATCGAGTGGCTTTTTTTGAGCGTAAGAGAAAGAAACTATACTTAATCCCAAAAACAGGAAGCCAATTTTTTGTTTTGTCATGTTCGTTGTTTGGTTGGTCAATATTAACCAAAATTTACTAGCTAGCCTGACTTATCGTATAACAATTTTAAAATAATACGATTAAAGGGGATGTTTTCTTATATTTTGTAAGGCACAAAAAAAATGCGCAACGGTTAGGTTGCGCATCTAGAAGTCATTTAATAGGAACTACCCTAAATAAGATTTTAGTATTTTGCTACGTGATGTATGACGAAGACGTTGAAGTGCTTTATCTTTAATCTGCCGCACGCGTTCCCTGGTTAGGCTAAATTTCTCACCAATTTCTTCAAGTGAAAGTTGATGATTGGTTCCTAAACCAAAAAATAGAACAATTATTTCGCGTTCTCTATCTGTCAAAGTGGCTAATGAGCGTTTGATTTCTTCAGAAAGTGACTCATCAATCAAGATGCTATCCGTGTCAGGATCCGCATTTTCCAGTACGTCAAGAAGGGTGTTTTCTTCCCCTTGAACAAATGGAGCATCCATGGATACATGGCGACCGGAGTTACTTAAAGTATCAGATACTTTGTCTACAGTCGTTTCAAGAATGTCGGCCAATTCTTCTGGAGAAGGTTCGCGCTCGTAGGTCTGCTCTAATTTAGAGAAGGCTTTGCTGATTTTACTTAATGAACCAACTTGGTTCAGGGGTAAACGTACAATACGTGACTGCTCAGCGATTGCCTGCAGAATGGATTGACGAATCCACCATACAGCGTAGGAAATAAATTTAAACCCTTTTGTTTCGTCAAAACGTTTAGCAGCTTTAATTAAGCCTAAATTGCCTTCGTTAATCAGGTCACCTAAAGTAAGACCTTGATTCTGATATTGTTTTGCTACTGAAACAACGAAACGTAAGTTGGTTTTTGTTAATTTCTCCAAAGCGACTTGGTCACCTTCACGAATACGTTGGGCTAGGATAACCTCTTCTTCCGCGGTAATTAAGTCTACTTTACCAATTTCGTGTAAGTACTTGTCTAATGACTGGGACTCACGGTTGGTAATGGATTGTGTAATTTTGAGCTGTCTCATTTAATGTATAAATACCTTTCTCTTTGAAATGTTTGCAAACATAGTAAAATTCTGCCAAAATATCTTCATATGAGTGTAAATTAATCACTCATTATGAGATAGTTAAGAAAAGCAGGTTTGTGCTTTCTTACTAGCAAAAATTATTCCAATTCCAATTCCTTTTGTAGGTAAACCAACTGTCTCTGCAATTGTTTTACGCATAGATGAAAAAACAGTCGTTGTAACCTGTTTATTATGAATTGGTTTAGGTAGTTTTTAAATTGTTTTGAAAAACAGTAAAACATTTGTATTTTATAATTGTTACAATGAGAAACTAGGATTTACAAAATTAACAACTGTTAGATTATGCCTATTCGAATTCGATTAGAAGATATCATGTCCAAAAATAAGGTCTCTTTGAATGAGCTAAGTCAGAAGGTTGGCATTACGCTGTCTAATCTGTCCATTATAAAAAACGAAAAGTCAAAGGCGATTCGTTTAAGTACCCTAGATGCGTTGTGCCGAGCTTTAGACTGCCAACCGGGAGATATTATGAAATATGTTGAGGACGAGACGGATGACCTGTCATCAGGTAAATCGATATCCTCGTAAAAAATCTCCGATTTCCATCTTTTTCTTTCCTTCCAGTTGAAGTGTCTGAATAAGAAGTGACCCATCTTTAGTAGCAAACCACAGGTAGGTTTTTCCATCTGTTTGGAAATCCCCTGCTTTTTTATCTACCGGTCCTCCCTTACTTGCCCTGTAAATTTTTAATACTTTTCCCGCTAGCTCTGTGAAAGCGGCAGGATACGGACTAAGGCCGCGGATTTTATTATAGATATCATCCGTTGATTTACCCCAGTCGATTTCGCAATCTTCTTTGAATATTTTGGGAGCCGTTTTGAGTATGCTCTCTGGGATGCGATTTTGTGGGATAGCTTGATATTCGCCGCTTTTTAAAGCATTCACCGTTTTAATCAATACCCGTGCTCCGGCTTCCATTAGTTTATCGTGTAGAATACCGGCGTCGTCCTTGTCGCCGATCGCAACCTTTTCAGAAAATAAAATATTCCCCGTATCAATCTCCTGCTGCAAAATAAAAGTTGTTACTCCCGAAAATGTTTCGCCGTTAATGATGGCATGATTGATTGGCGCTGCACCACGGTATTGTGGAAGCAAGGAGGCATGTACGTTAATGGTTCCAAAAGGAGGCATATTCCATACAACTTGGGGAAGCATACGAAATGCAACAACAACCTGTAAGTCTGCGTTATACGATCTGAGTTCTTCTAAGAATAAGGGATCTTTCAATTTTACCGGTTGTAAAACCGGTATATCACGGGATACTGCAAAGCTTTTTACAGCGGATTCATGCATCCTTTGCCCTCTCCCGGCGGGTTTATCAGGTGTAGTGATTACAGCAACAATCGTTTCTCCTGCATTTATTAAGGCTTCAAGAGAGGCTACCGCAAAATCCGGCGTCCCCATAAATATTATGCGCATAGGTACTCTTTAAATATTTACTGATGTTATCGGTACAAGCTGTCGCCAACTGACAAAAATTATTACCTTTGCGAAGGTACAAATTAATTTTCAGCTTGAATTTCCCTTATTTTTTAGCCAGACGGATCATGTCCAAAGGACATCGCACATTCTCGAAACTTATTGTTCGCGTAACGATAGGAGCGCTTGCGCTTGCAATTTCAGCGATTATTCTTTCGGTTGCTATACTCAATGGCTTTAAAACGGAGATTATTGAAAAGCAACGCGGTTTTTTTGGTGATGTAGTCGTTACTCAAAATGATTTGAATGCCTCCTATGAGAATGCGCCAATCTCACTCTCGCCAGAACAACTTGATCAGATTGTGAAGGTAGGCCATATTGATCATATTACGCCCTTTGCAACTAAGGCAGGAATCATGAACGTCAACGGGGAGGTAGAGGGGGTTCTTATGAAAGGAGTTGATAGTACCTACAACCAGCAGTCTTTAATGCGTAGTATCGTTGAAGGCGATACCCTTGATTTTGCGCATCAACCCAATACGCAGTTATTAATCTCCGAATATTTTGCCAATCGGTTAAATCTAAAAGTAGGGGATAAGTTTATCATGTATTTTATTCAGGATCCCATACGCAAAAGGCCTTTTATTATAAAAGGTATTTATGCCAGTCATGCAGAGGAGTTGGATAAAACGTATGTGATTGGTTCATTGGATCTGATACGTCGGCTAAATAATTTAAACCCGGGAGAGGTTGGAGCTTACCAGATCAGGCTACATTCCTTCGACTCCTTACAGGTCGCGACCAGCGCGATCAACAATGTTTTGCCCGTCGAACTTAACGCTACCAATATTGTGGAACAAGCACCAGATATTTTTAACTGGTTGAACATGTTGGATATGAATGACAATATTATCTTTGCATTAATGGTGGTGGTTGCCGTAATAAACATGATATCTTCTTTGCTGATAACGATCCTAGAACGATCTTCCATGATCGGCATTTTAAAAGCTTTAGGTTATCCCAACAATGGGATCCGTAAAGTTTTTCTCTATAGTTCTACATACCTCATTGGAATAGGGTTATTAATTGGGAATGTACTTGCATTGGCCCTATACTTCTTTCAAACAGGAACGAATTTTTTCGCGCTAGATCCGTCAACCTATTATATAGAATATGTGCCGATGTCTATCTCTTGGCTGGAAGTGCTTTCTTTAAACCTAGGCGTTGCTGTGATTGGTATTTTGACACTATTTATCCCCGCCATGTTAATTACAAGTATTTCACCAATTAAGACGATTCAGTTTAAATAGTGTATCGGATTCCGGTAAATATTACAATTTCAAAAAATAATTCATTTTTAAATTTTACACCCTGTTATTTCAAAGATGGCAGCCTCTTTTTGATGTAAAGTGCTTGCATACTTTCTGTTAGCTTACTCCCTTATTAAAATGCATGCGGGCGTTCACCGCGCTTTGGTCTGGTGCTTTTTGTAAAATTTCGGATTAACTCTATAGGATTAGTAGTTTTTAAAAAAACATTTACTATTTTTGACCCTATTATAATTATAGATCAAGCTTAAACAATAGCCAGAAGCGTTATATGGAGTCAAAAACAAAAGCAATAGCATTACCAAAGAAAAAAGCATGGAATATTGGTTTTTCGTATCTGGCGATTACCATTCTGGTGATGAAGCTTCTTATAACTGGTTTTATAGGTTATTATTTAGTTACAGGTATTGCTAAAAATGAAATCCATTTTGATTCCACATTCTTATTATTTATCGTTGCAGGATTTGTAGCCCAAATTATAGATGGCGCTTTAGGTATGGCTTATGGCGTAAGTTGTACAAGCTTTCTATTGAGTCTAGGTGTCCCTGCGAAATTAGCTTCGGCAAGTGTACATACATCAGAGATTTTCACCACTGGGGTATCTGGACTGTCACATATTCGTTTCAAAAATATTGATAAACAGTTGTTTTTTAAGATTGTTATAACTGGTGTGATTGGTGCTTCACTTGGGGCATATTTGCTTTCGGATATATTTGATGGTAATTTAATTAAACCCTACATCTCTATCTATTTACTTTTTTTGGGTATTTATATTTTTTCCAAGGCTTTTAAGAAGAAGAATGAGGCAGAACCAAAAACTAAATATGCCTCGACTTTAGCCTTCTTTGGGGGGCTAATGGACGCGATCGGAGGTGGAGGATGGGGGCCTATTGTAACTTCTAATCTATTAAGTCAAGGTCATAGTCCTAGACATACAATAGGAACAGTAAATACGGCAGAGTTCTTTGTAACCTATTTTGCGACAGCGGTCTTTATTTTCGTACTTGGTGTTCAGCATTTGGATATCGTATTGGGACTTGTAATCGGCGGGGTGATAGCGGCGCCCTTTGGAGCTTATCTTGCTTCAAAAATTAAGGCAAAAGTATTATTGATCATGGTCAGTACATTGGTAATATTAACTTCGATTTGGGGTATTCTGCAGGCATTTGTTATATAAAATATATAATAACCTGTAAAAAAAAGCGTTTGATTTAAAATCTAGACAAAAGAGAACATTATGTTCTCTTTTGTCGTATGGGGTAAAATTGGTGGATACTTTCTCGGGTTACGGATAAAGAAAGTATGTGAGAATACGGATCTGCGATAAATTTAAATCTGAAATAAGATCTTATTATCAGGTGTATATAATTGACAACATTAATTTAATTAGGAAATCGATTAACTTTTTCTTATTTTCCCTAGCATTTTACTACAAAACTGCTTAACGAATTTTATGGATAAATTCTTAGAACATGCATCAGAGGCATTTGTCTCACCGTTAACTAATCCGGTTCTCGTATTTATTGTCGTGTTATTAATAATATTGATTTCCCCGATAATTTTGCGACCAATAAAAATCCCTGGTATCATTGGTTTTATTTTATTTGGCGTGCTTATCGGACCTCATGGGCTGAATTGGCTAGCAAAGATGGATGGGCATGGCGGAGACGTGGCAGGCGTGGATGGCATTGATTTATTTTCAACAATCGGGCTTTTATATATTATGTTTATTGCAGGCTTGGAGTTAGATATGAATGAGTTTCAGAAAACCAAAAACAAAAGTCTTCTTTTTGGTTTTCTAACATTTGCATTTCCAGTATGTGTAGGCTTTCCAGTAAGTTACTTTTTATTAGGCTATGATTTACTTCCTAGTGTTCTAATTGCAAGTATGTTCGCAACGCATACCCTTGTTGCATACCCTATTGTGACAAGTTATGGGGTATCCAAAAATGAAGTCGTCGCCGTGACAATTGGCGGAACTATTCTTACCGATACAGCTGTGTTAGTTATACTGGCGGTAATTAAAGGACTTTCTCAGGGACAAATAGGATTCGATTTTTGGTTGACCTTGGGTATTTCTTTAACGGTGTTTATTGCAATTATGTTTGGTATTATGCCTAGGATTGCCAAATGGTTCTTTTCGAAGGTTGAAGGTGAGCAGACCTCACACTACATCTTTGTGCTTACTGTCGTGTTTGTTGCTGCATTTCTAGCAGAGCTTGCTGGTTTAGAGCATATAATAGGGGCATTTGTTGCAGGACTTGCATTAAATAAGTTGATCCCACCGTCTTCTGCTTTAATGAACCGTATCGAGTTTATCGGGAATGCGTTGTTTATACCTTTCTTTTTAATCTCCGTGGGGATGATTGTAAATTTGGGTGTACTTTTTAGTGGTACATGGGCATTGATAATTGTGGTGACCTTGGCTGCGGTGTCGATTTCCGGTAAGTTTCTAGCAGCGCTTGTTACGCAACTGGTGTTTAAATACACGAATAGCCAGCGAAATTTAATGCATGGCTTAAGTAATGCACATGCTGCTGCAACCTTGGCGGTGATTTTGGTCGGTTATGATAGTGGTATCGTTGATGAGAGTATGTTAAATGGGGCAGTTGCTCTTATCTTGATTTCTTGTCTGTTTGCTTCCCTACTTACAGAGAAAGCTTCTAAAAAAGTTGTTTTGGAAGGGCATCAAGACAATACTGATGCTGGGCATGTGCAGGCACATGAAGAGAAAATTTTGATCCCAATCGCCAATTTAAATAAAATGGAAACCATTATCGATTTTGCGACGCTCGTGAAATCAAAGAGATCTCCATATCCTTTGCAGATTTTGAGTGTTGTAGATAATAATCAACAAGCAACGAAAAACATTGAGTTGGCCCGTAAGAATCTTGATAAAATGGCAAAATATGCCTCTGGTTCCGAAACGGAGCTCGATTTGTTAACCGCTATCGATTACAATATTGCCAATGGAATAGGCCGCACATCTAAAAATATTTCTGCCGACGGTTTAATATTAGGTTGGCCTAGTGCTACATCTTTTATTGAAAAGATTGTTGGTGAAAAAGCAGAAAGCATCTTGAATAGAACGGATACGACGCTATTCATGTGCCGGCTCGATAAACCTTTATTGACACATAAATCGATAATCATTTTTGCGGCTCCATTTTCTGAATCAGAAGTGGGATTTGAGTTCTGGATGGATAAAATGTTGAAGCTTGCACTGGAACTATCCTTGCCACTGAAATTCGTTTGTGTTGGACGGACGCAGCACGCGATAGAAGAATATATAGAAAATATGAAATCTAGTTCACAAGCGAGTTTTGTGAAGTATAATGACTGGGATAACATTTTTGGCTTATCAGCTTTTAGCAATGTGGATGACTTATTGGTGTTTGTATCTGCGCGCTATGGAGATGTGTCTTATCGCGATTCACTCGACGGTCTGGCTAAAAGGGTAGGGCGTTACTATAGTAAGCAAAATTTGATTTTAATTTATCCTGCACGTAGGGCAAATATTCATATTGATGCATACGAAGATGTGAAAACAGCCCCAATATTCCGAAAAATTAGCCGAGAGATAGGTAATATGTTTAATAAGGAAAGGTAATCCAAGGATTGATATGGAAAATAAAATTAAAATTTCTGCTGAAGGGCAATTGCAGGTGCCTAATCAGCCTATAATACCATTTATTATCGGAGATGGAATTGGTCCAGATATTTGGAATGCCGCGGTGCGAGTCTTTGACTCCGCTGTTGATCGCTGTTACAATGGTACGCGTAAGATCCAGTGGAAAGAAGTGCTAGCAGGAGAAAAAGCTTTTAATCAAACCGGTAACTGGTTACCCCAGGAAACGCTAGAAACTTTCAAGGAATATCTTGTTGGCATTAAGGGGCCGTTGACTACACCGATCGGAGGTGGTATCCGTTCGTTAAATGTTGCGATTCGCAAGGAATTGGACTTATATGTTTGTTTGCGGCCAACCAAATGGTATCAAGGTGTTCCCTCTCCAGTGAAACACCCTGAATATGTTGATATGGTTGTGTTTCGTGAGAATACAGAAGATATTTATGCAGGTATTGAATTTGCGGCAGGCTCTAATGAGAGCACACAATTGCAAAAGTTTTTAAGTGGCACATTGAAGGTTGATTACCCTTTTACCAATGATTTGGGAATAGGCATTAAATTAGTGTCAGAACAAGGATCTAAGCGCTTAATTCGAGCCGCTATTGAATATGCAATTGAGCATAAAAAACCTTCTGTTACTTTAGTACACAAGGGTAATATCATGAAGTTTACTGAAGGAGCCTTCAAACAATGGGGTTTTGAAGTTGCCCAAACAGAATTTGGAGATAAGACTTATACCTGGGGACAATGGGAACGTACCAAGGAACAAAAAGGCCAAGATGTTGCAAACCAGGAGCAACGACACGCAGAGGAAGAAGGGAAGATTATCATTAAGGATATGATTGCAGATAATTTCCTGCAACAAATTCTTTTGGCGCCGAGGGATTTTTCGGTGGTGGCAACACTTAATTTAAACGGTGACTATATTTCCGATGCCCTAGCGGCCATGGTTGGAGGAATAGGGATCGCCCCGGGTGCAAATATTAATTATAAAACAGGGTGCGCCGTATTCGAAGCAACGCATGGTACCGCACCGCGCTTTGCTAATACCGATACCATGAATCCTTCATCCGTCATTTTGAGCGGGGTGATGATGCTGGAATATCTAGGCTGGCAAGAGGCAGCCGATGCCATAGTATCCGCGCTCTCCCAAGCGGTTAAAAATAAGACTGTCACCGTTGATTTTTATAACCTCATGGAAGATGCTACGCTTTTAAAAACAAGCGAGTTCGCGGATAAAATAATTGAAGAACTTTAAAGGTAGCTGTCTACCCATTTGCCTGGAGCAAAACAAATAAACCATGTCGCTTTTGACATGGTTTGCTATAACTACTTTTTTTCTCAGGTGAGCCGGGGAGGTAATATCCTTAATAACACGGTCTGTCGCTGCTGGCTACAGCTACTTGGGTCTATTTGTTGATTCTCGGGGAAGTAAGATGGAATCGATTACAACAGGTTCGATTTCCTGATCAGTGAATGGGCTACGCTCGATAATCTTTAAAAACATTTTTGCACATTCTTTTCCAATTTTTGGCGCCTGTTGATCGATGGTCGATAGACTTGGAATGATGTGCTCCGAAAAATTCTGATTCGCAAACCCGATAACACCTACTTGCGGTGGTGTGATATCACTCTCATGTAAAGCTTTAATAATCCCAAGAGCGACATAATCATCGCCACCAATAATTGCGTCTGGTTTGTTCTTGAGGGAAAGAAGTTTTTTAGCTCCTTGATATCCTCCATCGACGTTCAATTCTCCAAATATGGCGTATTGTTCTACAAATGGAAGGTCAGCCTCTTGAAGGGCTAATTTATACCCTTCAAACCGCTCCCTGAAAATCTTTATCTGATTTACGGTTGTTACGTAAGCAATTTTTTTATAGCCTTGATCTATAAGATGTTTTGTGGCTTGGTACCCCGCCTTCTGGTCGTCTATTTTGACCACCGGACATTGTAGATTGTCATGTGTGCGGTCAAAAATGATAAGTGGTTTCCCCTCGTCCATTACTTTCTTAAAGTGGGAGAGGTCTTCTGTCTCTAAAGACATGGAGGCAATAATGCCATCAACCTGTGCTTCTAGAAATGTAGATATTCCGTTTTGTTCGGACTCGAGTGACTCATTGGTTTGATAGAGCAGGATACTATATCCGAACGATTTTAGATATTTTTCTAAGGTGTGAATGACGCTCGCAAAATAATGAATTTGCGCGCTGGGAATTAATACGCCGATGATGAACGTTTTACCAGAGGTTAACGACGAGGCTACTTTATTGGGTCGGTAATTTAATTTTTTTGCGGTCTCCAACACCGCGTTTTTTGTCGATTCGCTTATTGTGGATATATTATTTAAAGCTCTGGAGACCGTTGAAACGGTGATGTTTAGCTCTTTTGCGATGTCGTATATTGTGGTTCTCTTTGCCAATGATTTTCGTTTTTTAGAAATTAATGTTGTAAATATAAAACTTTATAAATAATTTTATGCAATCGGTTGCATTCATGTTAATAAAAAAACTATGTTATTATTAGGTATAGATTTAGGAACCTCCTCTATAAAAGTATCTGTTGTTGATGGAGATACGGGAAAAAAAATTGCCTCTGCATACTATCCCGAATCTGAAGCAGAAATATTATCCGATCAAGCCGGATGGGCCGAACAAGATCCCGAGAGCTGGTGGCTATTTACTAAAGAGGCGATAAAAAAAGTAAATAGTACGGGTCTATTTAATCCAAAGGATATCCAGGCGATCGGGATTGCTTACCAGATGCATGGTCTTGTTGTCGTAGATAAAGATCAGAAGGTTCTTCGTAATGCTATTATCTGGTGTGATAGCAGGGCAGTAGAACTGGGAAACAATGCGTTTCAAGCACTTTCCCCTGGTGGATTTTTACAATCACACTTAAATTCTCCAGGTAATTTCACGGCCTCGAAGCTGGCTTGGGTGAAGGACAATGAGCCGCAGGTGTACGACCGGGTTGCTAAATTTATGCTACCGGGTGATTATTTAAGTATGTGTTTAACCGGGGAAATTAATAGTAACGTCAGTTCGCTCTCAGAAGGCGTGTTCTGGAATTTTAAGAAAAATGAATTATCGGAGGAGTTGTTAACATATTACGGTATAGACAAGGCACTTGTACCTGACCATCAAGCTGTTTTTTCCAATTACGGATCAATTAAGGCGGCCGTAGCTTCCGAGTTGGGACTGTCTAGTAAAGTCGTGGTGACTTACAAGGCTGGTGATCAGCCTAATAATGCACTTTCATTAAATGTTTTCGATCCTGGTGAGGTGGCTGCAACAGCGGGAACCTCCGGTGTGATTTATGCGGTAGCAGACCAATTGGTGTACGATAAACAATCGCGCGTAAATACTTTTGCGCATATTAATCATCAGCAGGATAAACCAAACCTTGGTGTACTGCTTTGCATTAATGGGACAGGAATACAGAATAGTTGGATTAAGCGAATGACTGCACAAGGGTTGGGGTATCAACAGGTTAATGATGCAGCTAGCGCTATTCCCGTTGGTTCAGACGGTGTGCGAATTTTACCCTTCGGCAATGGTGCCGAGCGGATGCTCTGTAACCGCACGGTGGGAGCACACATAGAAAATGTGGATTTCGTACGACACAGCCAGGCACATTTATGGCGTGCTGCGCAGGAAGGGATTGCATTTTCATTTCGTTACGGACTTGATACCTTACGAGAAAACGGTATCCATCCTGCAGTAATTAAAGCAGGACATGCAAATCTTTTCTTGAGTTCAGTTTTCCAGCAATCTTTTGCAGGGGTCACCAATGTTCCCGTTCAACTTTTTGATAATGACGGTAGTGTGGGCGCTGCCTTAGGTGCGGGTTTAGGATTTTCTGCATTCGCTGGTAGAGAAGAGGCCTTTGCTGGGCTGGAACAACACGGCCTTGTCGAACCATCAAATACAACGTTATATGATGACTTGTATGCCCAATGGAAAGAATCATTAGAAAATAAATTAAAAAATAGTTAATATGGAAATTTTAGTAGGAAATCAAGAGTATTTCAAAAACGTTGGGCAGATTGCTTATGAAGGACTGGAGTCGGACAATCCATTGGCTTTTCGTTGGTATGATGCATCGCGTGTGGTAGCAGGTAAAACGATGGCGGAGCACTTTAAGTTTGCCTGTGCATACTGGCACTCGTTCAATGGTAATGGATCAGACCCCTTTGGCGGTCCAACTCATTTTTTTCCTTGGGACAAAAAAGATACTATTATAGATCGTGCTAAGGACAAGATGGATGCTGCATTTGAATTTATGACCAAAGTACAGTTTCCATATTATTGTTTTCATGATGTCGATCTTGTAGATCATACAGATGATGTCAAGGAGAATGAGGATCATTTGGCACAGATTGTTGAATATGCGAAACAAAAACAACAGACTAGTGGTATTAAATTATTGTGGGGTACAGCAAACCTGTTTTCTCATCACCGTTACATGAATGGTGCTTCTACAAATCCTGATTTTCATGTCTTGGCACATGGTGGTGCACAAGTAAAGGCGGCGTTGGACGCGACAATTGCGTTAGGGGGTGAGAATTATGTTTTTTGGGGAGGACGCGAAGGGTACATGTCCCTTTTGAATACCAACATGAAACGTGAGCAGGAGCATTTGGCTCGTTTTTTACATACAGCAAAGGATTATGCGCGTAAAAATGGTTTTAAAGGTACGTTCTTTATTGAACCAAAACCATGTGAACCTACAAAACATCAGTATGATTATGATGCCGCAACTGTTATTGGATTCTTGCAGAAGTACGATCTATTAAATGATTTTAAGCTAAATTTAGAGGTTAATCATGCTACACTTGCTGGGCATACGTTCCAGCACGAATTACAAGTCGCTGTTGACGCGGGGCTATTGGGATCTATTGATGCAAACCGTGGGGACAACCAAAATGGATGGGACACGGACCAGTTTCCAACAGATTTAAATGAACTTACCGAATCGTTATTGATTATTCTTGAAGGTGGCGGCCTACAAGGCGGGGGCGTGAACTTCGATGCAAAGATACGGCGTAATTCAACGGATCCTTTAGACCTCTTCTATGCACATATCGGTGGGATGGACAATTTCGCACGTGCACTAATTACGGCGGATAATATTCTTCAAAAATCGGATTATAAAAAGCTACGTCAAGAGCGTTATGCTAGTTTTGACAGTGGAATCGGTGCAGATTATGAGAGCGGTAAATTAACTTTAGAAGATTTACGTAATTACGCTGCACAAAATGGAGAACCCGCACGTATTAGCGGTAAGCAAGAGTACTTAGAGAATTTAATTAGTCGGTTTATATAATTTTTTTAATTCTTTTATTACCTTCGTTTCCGTCATAACAATAAACCGTGCATATGAATAACATTTTATCAACGCAAGATTACCTCGTGTTTCTTGTCTATTTCGTAATCGTCGCCGGTTACGGAATTTGGGTCTATAACAAAAAAAGATCGAAAGTAGTCGGGGGAGACTCCAAAGATTATTTTTTAGCAGAAGGTTCACTTACATGGTGGGCAATTGGCGCATCGCTTATTGCTTCGAATATTTCGGCCGAACAATTTATTGGTATGAGTGGTTCGGGCTTTAAGATGGGGCTCGCAATTGCGACTTATGAATGGATGGCAGCGATTACATTAATCATTGTCGCCGTGTTCTTTATCCCTGTTTATTTAAAGAATAAGATCTTTACGATGCCACAATTTTTGCATAAACGGTACAATGGTACTGTAGCGATGATTATGGCGGTATTCTGGTTGATGTTATATGTTGTGGTAAACCTTACATCTATTCTGTATCTGGGTGCTTTGGCTGTCAGTAGTATCTCTGGATTTAGTTTGGAATTTTGTATGTATGCGATCGCTATTTTCGCCGTAATTATCACACTTGGCGGGATGAAGGTCATCGGTTATACGGATGTGATACAAGTGTTCTTTTTAATTCTAGGCGGACTAGCAACGACTTATCTTGCGCTAGATTTAGTCTCGCAGCATTACGGAGGTTCCGGCGTAATTAATGGGTATACAACAATGGTTAATAAAGCTTCGGAACATTTCCACATGATTCTGAAGCCAGAGAATGAGAACTATCTAGACCTTCCAGGTCTTACGGTATTGATCGGAGGGATGTGGATTGTAAACCTTAACTATTGGGGATGTAATCAATATATCACGCAACGGGCGTTAGGCGCAGATCTAAAGACCGCTCGTAACGGACTTCTTTTTGCGGCTGTATTAAAACTTCTAATGCCGATAATTGTGGTCCTACCAGGTATCGCAGCTTACGTATTATGGAAAGACGGTTTGTTCCAGCAGGAAATGTTGCAGGGTGGTGAAATGAATCCAGACCGAGCATATCCTGTACTGTTAAATCTTTTGCCAGTGGGTCTTAAAGGTTTATCTTTTGCTGCCCTTACTGCTGCGGTAGTCGCTTCTCTTGCAGGAAAGGCAAATAGTATCGCTACAATTTTCTCTTTAGATGTCTATCAAAAGGTTTTTAATAAAAACGCGAGTGAGCGTAACTTGGTGAATGTAGGTAAGATCACTATTATTGTATCTATGATCCTAGCGGTGCTTATCGCTCCACATTTAGGTATTGACAAAAAAGGTGGTTTTCAATATATTCAAGAATACACGGGATTTGTTTCTCCAGGTATCTTCGCAATGTTCATCCTTGGGTTCTTCTGGAAAAAAACAACATCAAATGCGGCTCTTTTTGCCACAATAGGAGGTTTCCTATTGTCGGTAATATTTAAGTTTATGCCTGCATATGTGGATTTATCTTTCTTAAGCTCAACAGGATTCTCGGTCTTGAACAGTGCCTCGGGACTTTACGAGATTCCATTTTTAGATCGTATGGGTTTTGTATTTATTATCTGTATCATTGGAATGTTTATCATTAGTAAGATCGATAATGCACGAGGTGTTGTTCCGCAAGGTCTTGAGGTGGATACGAAAATGTTTAAACCGCATACCGGATTTATTGCTGGCGCATTACTCGTTGTATTAATCACGGTAGCTTTATACGCTTTCTACTGGTAATAAAGATTAGATCATTATAGAAATAAAAAGGGGCGCATCAGCGAATAAATGATGTGCCCCTTTTTGTTTATCCGATTTTTACAGAGGTCATGGTTAAAGCGCCGGCGACTGGGCTGTCATTAAATAGAGATATGTCATCCTTGTCATCTTGCAAGGCTAAACTGTATATTAAGGGTAAGTAGTGCTCTGGTGTTGGTATTGCTAAATCAAAAGCCTGCCCCTGGCTTTTAAAGTTAATAAGGGGCGCGTGATCCTTGCTAAGAATATAGGATTTCATCTTTTCGCTCGCTTCTAGGGCCCAATCAAAACCATAAGTGCTGTTAAGGTGCTTCCAGGATACCATGCCTAAATTATGCACCATATTGCCACTTCCGATAATTAGAACACCCTTATGACGTAATTTGGTCAGTTCTTTGGCAAGCGCGTAGTGCGACATGGGGCTCTGCTTATAGTCGATACTCATTTGTATCACCGGAACGTCTGCATCAGGGTACAAGTGCCGTACGACAGACCACGCGCCATGATCTAGTCCCCATTTATCATCTAACTGTATCGTCCTGGAGGAAACAATCTCTTTAGTTGCTCGGGCAAGGTCAGGGCTTCCAGGAGCAGGGTATTGCACGTCAAATAAGGCTTGGGGAAATCCTCCAAAATCGTGTATCGTTTGTGGTTGTGACATCGCTGTCACATAGGTGCCGCGCGTTTCCCAGTGTGCCGAGATCACGAGTATAGCTATCGGCTTCTCGATTTGCCCGCTAACATTTCTAAATCCCTCAACGAATTCATTTTCCTCGATAGCATTCATTGGGCTACCGTGTCCCAAGAAGAGCACCGGCATCTTTGCAGTATTCTGGGAATCGTCTAAAAACTTATTCAAACTGTTGATTTTACTGACCGAACCTGCGGCAGGCAGGCTTGAACCGAACGTCAGGATCTTTTTTTGCGTCATATTGTTCTCCGTTGCAATGTATTACAAAAGTACAGAGAAAAGGGTAATATGAAATAGAAAAAATGGTTTGTTATATATAGGGGTAGCCTATGTGCATGAGGACTTTCTATAGATTTGAAGTATAGGGGTGCTAGAATATTAAAACTAATAGGTTAAATGCTTGTTTGTAAAGAAGCCGCTGATAAGGTGACTACTCGTTTACGAATTGTTTGTTGGAGCAAATTATGGAAGATGGAAAGAAAGAGAAGCAAGACATATTTTACGCCACAAGATATTGATATGGCACGCGATGGGCGAATTCAAAAAATCTACGAAGATTTTCTTTTTAAGTTCGATGCCTCGGATTATCCTTGTTTAGGAGCCAAATCTGCATTACACACCAATCAATACCGAATTGGTGTATATGGAGAAATGGCAAGTGAGGAAAGTACCTCGTTTTTGGGAGAAGACCTTAAAAAGTATATTGCGGAAACCATTGCTGCAGACAGTCAGTACATGACGATGGTAGCGGTCTTTTCAGATATTGTACATTCCGAGCTTGACTTTGAAAAAAAATTATGGTCTCAACTGCAAAATCTGCATGATGCGGAGAAGGAGAGTCAATCTTGGGATCCTGCCGTGAGTAGTAATCCGCAGGAGGATGATTTTAGTTTTAGTTTTAATGGATCCGCCTTTTTTGTTGTAGGCATTCATCCTCATGCTAGTAGAAAGGCCAGGCGATTTGGTTATTGTGCGATGGCTTTCAATTTACATAGCCAATTTGTAAAGCTCCGTGAAAATAATCTTTATGAAAAAATGAAATCCGCTATCCGTGAGCGGGAGATAAAATACGACGGGGAGATTAATCCCATGTTAAAAGATCACGGAGAAGGTTTGGAAGCCCCGCAATACAGCGGCCGCCGGGTAGGCGAGACCTGGAAGTGCCCATTTCATAGATAATAATCCTGTAAATAACATATTTATTAGCAAGTAAACGTTCAAATGATTCAAACAATAGACAAGCAAACCGGTAAAGCATTTAAATTAAAAAAAGGGGAAATATTACGCGTGATCGATCCATTAGGAGAGCAAGTAAGTGATATGGTGCTATTTAATGCGGCGGACAGTAGAGAGAAAATTTCTGCAGGAAAGACGATGGATTTCGAAAATACGATATTGATTACCAAGGGGCATCATTTATGGAGTAATAGAAGTCGTAAGATGATGGCTATCTTGGAGGATACCAATGGGCGGAATGATTTTTTATTGGCCCCCTGCAGCCCAGAGACTTTTCAGATTCTTTACGATAACCCCGAATATCATCCAAGCTGTTTTGAAAATCTCTATACCAATCTGGCCGAATTTGGGATCACGCCGGACGATATTCCTACTGCTTTTAATGTATTTATGAACGTTCAATTTGGTTTAGACGGTGAGCTATCGGTAGACCCGCCTATGAGTAAGGCCGGTGATTATGTTTTGTTTGAAGCAAAAATGGATTTGATCGTTGGTTTGACGGCCTGCTCTGCTGAACAGTCCAATAATTATAAGTTTAAACCTATTCATTATGAGATTATAAGTAATCATTAATCAATAGGATGTTTTATTTTCTTGGAATCAGGATCATGCATAGCATAAAACGTTAAAAGTAAAGAGGACAGGGAAACCAACGAAGGCTTTCTGTCCTCTAAGTATTACCAAAAGCAAACCGAAATCATCAGTTTGCCTTTGCAGCATATTTTGCCTTTAGTACCCTGGATTTTGTTGAGCTTCAATTTCCGGGTTCGCATTTATTTCATCGATTGAGATGGGCAGGATAGTTTTATAAAATGTCCTATCAATCGTCTTCTCTCTATGGATGGTTGGGATAGACCCTAAAGCATCGTCAAAGGTAATGCTATCGTTCCAACGTATTTTATCAAAGAAGCGGTGCCCTTCTGTAAAGAGCTCTTTGCTGCGTTCAGATTTGACCATATCAAAAGTAATGCTTGTCGCAGTTGCTTGCACTAGGGCAGGAGAGCGTTTCCGAATCTCGTTTAGATAAGAAGCTGCTTTTTCTTTATCGGCTGCTGGTTTTAGCAATGCAGCTTCCGCGGCGTTTAAATAAACTTCTGATAACCGAATAACCTTGATGTTAACAGCCGTGCTATTATTTAAGTTTTTATCGCCCGAAAGCGTTGTGCTACCACTATATTTATAGGATGATCCCAAACGTACCGCCGGATGATCGGAGGTTTTGCTGAATTCATCTTCTTCCATCACGGCCCAACGAACATCGGTTGGATCTTCTGAAAGTTCCGCAAGAAAATCTGTACTTGCTATAAAATATCCTAGTATGCTGCTACTTCCATGTCCTTTTTTACGGTACATCGCGCCCAAAGAGGTATTCCCTAAATCTTCTTCATTGGGATAAATTGCAAACTCTAAAATTGATTCGCTGCCAAACTCTTTTGTCCACGATGATGCCCATTCCTCGTTAGAATAGAGCGTATATTGCTTTGAGCTGATGACCTTTTCGGCAGCTAACAGCGCCTTGTCATAGTCTTCCATATACAGGTATACGCGTGACTGTAATGCTAAATTTCCATAGTAATTAACAAAACCGCTCCTTTTCTCTTGGCTAAGAAGGTCCTCAGCAGCGGTAAGATCGCTAATGATCTGCGTATAATTTTCTTCTACAGTGTTACGTAGTTCTTTGGCCTCATTGGGAAGGACTTCGGTAATATTGGGAACACCAAAAGCTGATTTATCTTCGTTATAAGGTTCGCCGTACAGACGTACAAGATCAAAATAAATCAATGCGCGCAGGGTTAGCGCCTGACCGATTTTATCATCGAAATCTTCCGTACTTCCTTGTGCCTTCATTGTCTCAATTGCAGCTAGCAGGTTATTTACCTGTAATAAGCAGTGGTATCCCTGCGACCATAGCCCGTCGTAAGAGTTGGTAGATTCTGCGTGGTTAAAAACGTATAAGGCGTCATATCCACGTCCCTGGGAGCCAATCGTTAAATCGCCACCTTTGGCATCGGCGTACAAAGGGAACGTCCTTCCATAGTAATCCTCGTCGGTCAACTTGCTCATCAATCCATTGATGACAACCTGGGCATCTTTTGCTGTGGTAATTGCTGTGGGTGCCTCGGTGGAGTCTGTTGGCTCGACGTCAAGGAAATCGCTACAAGAAGTAGAGATTAATGCGGCGAATAAACAAGTAATTATAAATGATTTTTTCATGTCTGTAATTCAATAGGTTAAAAAGAGAATTCTACACCAAAAGTATACGTCTTGGCTATCGGTGTTTCCCATCCTCGTGTGCTGAATTGATTGACTTCTGGATCGGCATTTTTGAACTTGGAAAACGTTAATAGATTGCTGCCATTAAAGAATACACGTGCGTTATTCATTTTAATGCGTTCGGTAACATGGGAAGGGATGTTATAAGTCAACGAAATGTTTTTCAAACGTAGGAACGAACCGCTATTTAAGTGGCGCGAACTAATTTGGTTAACATCCTCCATATCCCGGCCAGATACCATAGGTAGGCTGCCAGTCGGATTTTGTGGACTCCAGGTGTTATCGACGAAATACTGCGAATGTATGCGCTCCCAGTAATACCCGTCATCTGCAACATCCTTGCTAGCAGAGTCGTATATATCTCCACCTAAACGATAAATAAAGTTTAGCCCTAAGCTAAAATCTTTGTAGTCTAGCGTGG
>JAALOO010001041.1_pt1 | contig 21083 bp, 18 predicted proteins | sample 7257641 | NCBI WGS metagenome assembly JAALOO01 (sample SAMN14085613, study PRJNA598686) | mite metagenome | biome: ENVO:01001000; feature: ENVO:01001002; material: ENVO:01001226; isolation source: single female mite from University of Michigan culture on fish food culture... ...
TCAAGGAAAAATAAGCGACCTAAACCATTGTACTTAGCTTAATTTTATCTTTCCATTGATACCAAATTCGGCGATGGTAACATTTTTTTGAGTCAAATCTGTTCACCGTGTAACTAAATACCAGAGACAACTCTTATGTTATTTAAGTAAAAATTGATAGTTTTAATTAAAAAGCTAGTGATAACTGAGTGTTAGCTGCACTTTATTTGCACTTAAAAAAATTTTTGTAACAAAACAGTATATAAAAGTTTGCTTTTTAAAAAGAAAAAGTGACACTTGCTGGTGTGCAAAGTTACCAAAGCAACAGCAAAATGTTGCTATTAGTCAGCGTCCTGCTGTTGACTCTAACAGCTGCAGCCAATTGTCAGACAACAACACCAAAAACACCCACCACCACCACCACCACCACCACCAAAACGAGCCACCCACCAACTGAGACGACCACCTCGAAGCCCTTTGAGCAGTCAACACGATACCGGTTCAGCGCTGACCACCGGCAGATCTTCCTTCCCAACGTCCACCGGCCCGGCAGGCCCTCACTGAAGTTCAGCATCACCAATGGGACGGTGATCAAGGTGTACAACTACTGGGACGTCAAGTGGGGCTGGGTGCTGAGCGACCACTACGTGTCGATCATTGAGATTCGCGATGAGGCGGGGCACAACGTCAACCGCTACGAGTACTCCATTCCCGGCACCGGCAGCCTGAGGGAGCTTTGCTTCGACTACGCCCACCACAGTAATGCTGGAGGCGGCGGCCCCGCCCTCTGGTACGGCACCTACCAGAATAGTACGCCCCGGAACTGGCCACTGAACAGCGGCGACGCCCTGGAGCTGGCGGAGTTCAACAGCATGCGCCCGCTGGCGCATGACACCGCCCCTCGCGAGTACTACCGCATTCTGGAGCACCTCTTCATTAACACAGATGGCTTCGCGGTGCTGATGGACGAGTTCACGCCGCTCTTCATTCGCCGTCACCCAACTGACGGGCTGTGTTTCTTCTCCAACAACTCGCTGCCCTATCCGTTCTATCCGATCAACCCACGCTACAAAGACCTGTCATTGACCATCTTTGCGGGCAAGGACATGCGATCAGTGCTCGACTACGTCGTCCACCACTCCGGTCGGATAGCCAAACCGACAGAGCTGCCCGAGCTGGCCAAGTTTACCTATCCCTCCTGGTCAGACTACAGGGGCGACGACGTCGGCAAAAGGAGCGCAGTCACTGAAGGTGACCTGGTCAGTCTGGCCAACAGCATTGTCAAGTACAACTTCTCCGCCTCCAGTGAGATTTTCATCGACGATCACCTGCAGACGATGGACGGCAGCCTGGAGCTGAATGCGATCAACTTTCCCAACGGAAGGCAGGTCATTGCCGACCTGCAGAAGCGAGGCTTTCGCATCGGCCTGGGCATCAGCGGGCGCATCACCAATCACACCGACAACTCCACCGACCGGTACTTCCTGCGGGGGCCGCTCGGCGAGCTGACCAACCTGGTGGACTTCTCCGCGCCCGAGGTGGCCACCTGGTACGAGTACCTCCTGGAGAAGGTCAAGTACAACTTGGGCGTGGACGCCTTCCACCTGGCCTCCGCCGACGACGCCGTCCAGTGGGGACTGACGGGCGCCGACGAACGGGCGTGGCACTACCCAGCGCAGCTGACCAAAAAGTACATCGAGACGGCGAGCAGACTGGGCAACAAAATGGTCGCCGATGTGGGCTACAAGACGCAGCACCTGCCCAGCTTTGTGCGACTCAGCTACCAGAATAGCAAAGAGTTTCAAGGTTCAAACCGAAGTACAGGGAACTACGAGGACCGCCTGGCCAGCCTCATTCCCAACATGTTGGCAGTCTCAGTGGGCGGCTATCCCTTTGTGGCGCCCTACTCGGTCAGCGCAGTGGACGACGCCACTGGGGCGCTCCTGTCCTCCCCTGAGCTGTACATTCGACACGTACAGGCGGTGGCCTTCATGCCGGCGATCAGCTTTGAGCATCCGCCGTGGATCTTCGCCAATGACAGTGCCGTTCGGCTGGTCAGGGCCTTTGTGGAGCTGCACCAGGAGCACTCGCCGACGCTGGTGGCGCTGGCCAGGGAGCGCCTGAAAACGGGGGCGCCCGTGGTTCGGCCGCTCTGGTACGAGGAGCCGGAAAACAGGGCCACCCATCAAGTGGCCGACCAGTTCATGGTGGGCGAGGACCTGCTGGTGGCGCCCGTGCTCAGGGCGGGACAACGGGAGCGATCGGTGGTTCTCCTGGCGGGCACCTGGGTCGACCAGCACGGCACCGCCTACACCGGTCCAGCGACCATCAAGGTAAAGGCGCCGTTGGAGGAGTTGCCGTACTTTAGGCGGAGAAGGGCGTAAACTGCTAAAACACAAGAACAGCTCTATCAAAAAAAGTTTTAGAAACAAACTTTAAATATTCAAAAACAAAACGAAAAACTGCTTATTAGTTTCTACAAAAACACAACAGCCGTTCTGCTAAAGTAACATTGACACAACTGTTTCCGACAATTACAAAGTAAAGCAAAAAACAATCAGGCAGTTTATTTTTGCCTGTCCATCAGCAGAGGACACCACAGATGCGCTGCTGTTGTTGTCGCTGTCGCTGCTGCTTTTGCTGTTGCTGTTGCTGTTGCTGTTATTGGCGCTGTAGCTGTTTTAGCTTCACTGGGCAGTAGCGTACATGTAAATAATTGAGAGTGTGAAGGAGAGAGCAAGGGAGAGAGAGGGAGAGAGAGGGAATTGAGGCGGCAGCAGTGGCAGTGCTGCTGCAGTGGCTGCTTCTGCTGCTGTGAATCAGCGCCACCGTAGAACGCGGCAGCTCTGGGCTCGCTGCAATAGACACAAAGTTGCCACTGCAGTGTGTTGTGTTGTTGGGTGATCGCCACCGCCAAAGCTTGCACATCAACATACACACACACACACACACACACCATTTTACCCATCAATCAGCCAGTGCATTCGGTGTTAGTTAGTCAGCCAGTTAGATCTGTCAACGCCGGTGCCGCCTCAGTGCTGTCCCGTCATCTGATAGGGAAGTACTATCGGCAGCAGCAACTGGTCTGCACAGCTGTCTTATCAGACCACTGGCATACTTCTACTGTCATCTACTGTTCCTATCTCTCTAGTTTTGACCACCACCACCACCACCAGCAGTGCTGTACATCAACAGCGACAGCATTGACTATCACAGGCGGTGGGCGGTCAACTGCTCCTGCTGCTGCTGCAACAAAAGCAGAACAATCAGAATAGCTTTGAGGTTCATCACCACCATTATCACCACTGCTATCAGCACCGCCACTACCACCACCATCATCAATCGACAGCACTAGCAGCGACACCACTAGCCAACAGGCCTCTTCAAGGTTTCCTCTCGCTTTTTCTTTCACTCAATGCCGATGAGTCAATGAATGCGTTGACCATCACAAACACTTGCGCCCCACTCATCACCACTCCTCTGGTCACCCTCATCGTCTTCCTCCTCGTCATCATCACTGTCACCATCATCAGCAGCTCTGATTATCGGCCAGTTCACCACACTGACCAGACGGCAGACTAGACAAGAAGTGAAGCAGTGAGAAGAGGAAGAGAGCGAGTGAAAACACACGCAAAACGTTGATGGTAACGCCTGTCACCCACACACACACTGTTTGCACTTTTGGCCGGTGGTGAGTAGTGCAAAGTGTCTGTCTGCTCTGAAGAGGCTGCTTCTCTACGATGAACCACTGAACACCGAAACACACAGGGGGCGACACACTGACAAGAAAAAGCGGCACAACGGCAAACACCGTTTGACCTCTGGTGAATGGGCTGCTGCTGCTGCTGTTGCTGTTATCGTCTTTAAGGAAAACCCTTCTGCTGCAGGTGCTGGTGCTGCTGTCGCCACTGAAGTCAGTCACACACACTTCACACTTTGCCTTGTCATTCACCCTCGAGACGCTCGCCTGTGCGCATCTTGTCTCTCGCTTTCTTTTTCCCTTTCTTTTCTCTCTCTCACTCTTTGTCACTCATTCTTTCTGCGCCCCCCCCCCCTCTTTGTCAACTTTTCTACTTTGCTTCCAGCCAAAGCTTTGCTTCACCTAATCACCCCTTCCCCCCTCCCTTCATCTGTACTTCTACCGTGATCATCACTACCTCCACTACTACTACTACTACTACTGTCACCCTTCTTCTCACTCTTCTTTTCCACTTGTTCTCTTTCCTTTCATTCTACGCACCACTTCTACTTTTCACTTCTACCTTACTACTTCAATCAGGTTGCTGTACAACCAGGTCACAACAACGTCAACAACACGTCATCATCACTTTCAGTCGCAACTTTTGCCCTTGTCTTCGGTCTTTGATCCCTCTTCTTCTTCTTCTTCTTCTTCTTCTTCTTGTGATACTTCTGGTATGTACTTCTGAAACTTATGTTGTATTTTTTGGCACTAATTTTCACCAAATTTCTTCCGCTTTCTACCAGATCAACCCAACACCCACTCCAATTCCTTGCCAAACTGAAAATGTCATTCCTCCCTGGAGCAAGCGCCAACAACCCCGGTCACCCTCATCAGCTGTTGAACACCAGCAACAGTTCAATCTACTCCAAGCAGCAGTCCTCTCCTTCTGGCGCGGCCACCTCAAACAATCACCTGAACAGCAGCCACCATCAGCAGCACAATCGTCACATCTCCATCACCTCGCTTTCGTCGATCACCTCCTCCACCAGCACACTGGCCTCCTCCCTTCCGCTGGACTCAAATCAGGTGGCGACCATTCGCGATGAGAACGACAAGCTGAACAAGCGGCTACACCTGCTGCGAGACGAGTACGTCAAGCTACAGGCGAAGCACTCTGATCTGCAGTCTCGCTACGACCGACTCGCCTCGCTCAGCACTTCGGCCACTTTCAGTGGCGGAGCAGGCGGCAATGACGGCGACTCGGGCACCATGGCCGACTTTGCCTCGCTCAACTCGCTCAACTCCAGTTCAGGCCTCGGCGGCAAGAGTCGCACCAACTCCGTGGACAAGGACTCCTCGGTGGTCTTCGTCTCGAAGGTGCTCGACTTTATCGGCTCGCTCTTCAACAACGAGGCCTACTCCGATCTGACGGTCAGCCTGGCCGGCGGCAGCCAGCGAATTTACGCCCACAAGTTTGTGCTCAAGTTTCGCTCGCTGTGCTGGGGCGCCGCATACGGCGACCTGGAGGCGGTCGAGCGGATGGACCTGCCCGAGCTGACGGCCGAGGTCGGCCTGCCGCTCTTCAAGTGGATCTACTCGGGCAGCATTGCCCTCAACTCCCGAGATGAGGAGTACATTCTCGGTATGCTTTGGAAGTTTCTGACTTTAAAAATTGTGACTTTAGTTTAACCTTTTGTTTTCCCTTTCTTTCCCCCCCCCTCCCCTTAGAAACCGTCCGCTACGCGACGCAATTTCAGCTGACGCCCCTTGTGGAGCAGTGCGAGGAGGCGCTGATCGGCTTTGTGCGTGTAGAAAACTGCATCTACTTCTACCAGATTTCGGAGGAGCTGAAGCTCGGTCGGCTGTGCGAGTACGCCGCCAAGCTGGTCACCCTGTACTGGGACTCGCTGGGGGAGAGCGACTTCACCAAGGCCTCCACCGCCTTTCTCCACCGCCTCTTCAAGGAGAAGTCTCGCTATCCGCTGCACAAGGCCATTCGCATTCGCAATGAAGACCTCATCTTTCTGCTGCTGGTCGACTTTGACTCGCAGCTCGCCTTTAAGGTAGCAGAACCACTTTGAAGTACTTTGCTTACCAGTATTTTAACACCTGTTTTCGTTTTTTTCCGGCATATAATCAGGTGAACGAATTCGACAACCTGGGCGCCCTTCCGCTGGACCTGGCGCTGCAGAGTGGCCAGTACTCGATTGCGCAGAGCCTGCTGGAGCACAAGGCCAACGTGGACGCCACCGACTCGGCCGGGTGGCCCCTCCTCCACCGCTACATCCTCACCGGTCAGCTGAGGGCGGCCAAGTTTCTGGTGGACGCGGGCGCCAACGTCTGCGCCCTCAACCCTGACGGCGACTCGGCGCTGCACCTCGCCGCAGACCGCAGTCTCTCCCTTGAGGAAGTGAGCGAGCCGGAGCACCACAGCAGCCTAAACCTCCCCTCCACTCCAGCCGGAAAGTCGAGCACTGTGGCGCTGGTGGAGCTGCTGCTCCAAAAGTCTTCACCCTCCGCTCTTCACCATCGGCCACCGTCCAGCACTGCTCTGGTGAACTTTCAAAACTCCCTCGGCGACAGTGCCCTCCACCGGGCGATTCGCAGCCGCAATGTGGCCGTCTTTGAGTGCCTCCTCCGCCAGCAGCCGCTGGCCCAGCTGGAGCTGGCCAATGACGCCCAGGAGACGCCCCTCTGGTTGGCGCTGGAGCTGATAGCTGCCGGACAGAAAGAGGAGGGGGAGGAGGAGGAGGAGGAGGAGGAGGTGGAGGACGGTAGTGGAGGCAGCACTGCAGCCACTGAAAGTGACCGGATAGTCAGCACTAGCAGGTACTACTTTGCTCAGCGACTGCTCGACTGCGGCGCCCCGGGCGTCAGCGTGGACTGGTGTCACCCGCAAACGGGCGACTCGCTCCTGAATCGAGTCGTCCGCGCCGGAAACGAACAGGCAGCCCTCTTTCTGGTTAAACACGGCGCCAACGTCAACACCGTCAACCTCTGCGGAGAGAGTGTCCTCCATCTAGGTAATGCAGTGCCCGGGAATAGATGTAAAAGTGTTTGAATGGCATTTTAACGTTTCCATTTGTTGTTTTTTGTTACTTTCTAGCAACCTTTATGGGCTTTCGCAACCTCGTCTCAGTGCTGCTGCAGCGGAATGCCAACTGCAATCTGCGCACACTGCCGCCACCGCCTGAGCTTCTGCAAACTTTGGCCTTTTTGGCGACCACTCCTACCGAACGGGGATTCAACTTTAACGGCGACGACCTGGAGGGGGGAAAAGATGGTAGCCGATCAACTGCCACCGCCGTTGATCCTTTTGCCAGCGAAGAAGAATCGGCGGAACACCAGCGAACAGATTCTTTTGCAGGACAAGCACCACGCTCAAAAGCTGCCGCCGTTGTGTACAACCAAACGCCGCTGCACCTGGCCATCCTCGGCCGCCACCGTGAGATCATCCAGGAGATTCTCAGCTACCACGACCGGGCGAGTCGGAAGGGCGCCCTCGACCACTCCCTCCTCACGCCGGACCTCAATGTGAAGGACTCCCGGGCGCAGACGCCCCTCTCGCTGGCCGTCCAGCACCAGCTGACGGACATCGCCGAGATGCTCATCAACGGCGGCGCCGACGTCGACGTGCGCAACGAGCAGGGGCTGACGCTACTGCACCTGGCCATTGCCGCCCGTGACGCCCCCATGGCGCACTTTCTTCTGGCTCACGGCGCCGACCTGGGCGCCAAGACGCGTTCCGGTGAGTCCTACCTGCAGTTCGCCGTCCGCCACCGCCTGCCCTCGGTGGTGGAGGAGCTGTGCACGCTGGGCGCCGATGTCAACGTCCGCTCGCCCAAGAACGGCGACCCCGTCCTCTGGGAGGCGCTGCAGGCGCTCAAAGGTGTCAACCCAGCAGAGACATCTGAAAAGGAAGCGGAGAAGGAGAAAGAAAAGGAGAAGGACCTTGAGGCGGCCAACGAGATCGCCTCGGTGCTGGTGCGCCACCGGGCAGACACTGACTTCTGGCACACCTCGGCGGAGGGCGGCGGCTTCCGGCAGACGCTGCTGCACCGGGCGCTGGACGAGAACAACGAGGCGGTGGCCGTCTTCCTCATACGGGCGGGCTGTGATGCGCAGTGCAAGCGGAAGCCAGGGCCCAATGGAGAGGGCGCAGAGGACTGCGACGGACAGACGCCGGTACGGAGAGAATTTTCTCTCTCTCTCTCTCATACAAAGTATTCAATCGTTTTAATCTCCCTCTTGTAGCTGCACATGGCCTGCGCCTGGAGCATGGCGAAGGTGGTGGAGACGCTGCTGGAGCACTCCGTGGACCCGAACGTGGCCGACGGCGAGGGGAAGACGCCCCTGCACATTGCCATCCTCAACCAGACGGCGGCCATCGTGGAGCTGCTGATCGAGTACCCGCCCACCGACCTCTACCGCACCGACAACTACGGCCACTCGCCCTTCTCCCTGGCGGTGAAGCTCAAGTCGCGCAGCAGCGCCCAGGCACTGACCCGCCGTGACCCGCACGTGAGCGAGCAGACGGACGGCCGCGGCCGCAACTACCTGCACCTCGCCCTGGAGCGCGCCGACTACGACTCGGTGCTCTTTCTGCTGGACAACCAGGTCAACATTGGCGCCCGCGTCCAGGACGCCGTGAAGAAGGCGCCCGTTCACCTGGCCGCCGAGTCCGGCTCGGAGATCATCCTCCGGACGCTGGTGCTGGCCGGCTGCAACGTCAACGATGTGACCATGCAAAATCAGACCGGTAAGAAGGGGTGGCAGTGGCTGTAGTTAGCAAAAACTAAACTTCCTTTTCTTTCTTTTTACTCACTGTGTGCTTAGCACTTCACCTCGCCGCCGAACTGGACCGCCACCAGACGGTGGAGATTCTGCTGGACCTGCAGATTGCCGTCGGCCTGCAGGACACCGCCGGCAACAACGCCCTCCACCTGGCCGCCCAGCGAGGCCACCTGGAGACGAGTCGGGCGCTGCTCGACCGCCGCCTCCTCGACCTGAAGGCGGCCAACGCCAAGGGCCAGACGGTGCTGCACTGCCTGGCCAACTCACCGGAGAAGGGCTCTGCGGCGGCCATCTTTGACCACCTGGTGACGCTGTACAACGGCGGCGGCGGCGGAGAAAGCGGTACGGCGGCAGCTTATGAGCTGAATGCCCGCGATGGCGAGGGCAACACTGCGCTGCTCTTGGGTAAGCAAAAGTTCGGTTATTTAAGATTTAGGATGATTCTATCTTTTTCATTTCCTCCCCACCCCGTTCCTCTAGCGTACATGAACGGCAACGGGAAGTTGTGTCGGTCGATTGTGGCGCGGGGCGCGGCGCTGGGCGTGCGGAACCTGCACGGCGTCTCCCTCTTCAACCACCAGATGCCCACGCGGCAGCTGCTCACCTCGTTGCTGGACTCGCTGGCCCGAATGCCCGACTGGGGCGCCGACGGGCCGGAGTGTCTGGAGTGTGGCGCCAAGTTCGGCATGACCAACCGCCGCCACCACTGTCGCCACTGTGGCCGCGAGCTGTGCAGTCGCTGCTCCGCCAAAGAGGTGATCATTATGAAGTTCCAGCAGGAGAAGAAGTCGGCGCCCAGTCGCGTCTGTGAGCTCTGCTATGATGTGCTCACTGTGGGCGTCTTCAACTGAGGATGATGTTGGTCAGCTGGCAAAAGAGGGACGGAGCAACTTTTTCTGTTGTGCTGCTGTTGTTGCTTGCATTCACAATTCTCTCTCGTTCCATTCGCAATTTTTTTATCATTTTTCAGATAGTACAAACAAACTACCAGCCAACTAACCCACTGTGAGTGTGTGCCATCAAGGGCCAAAGTGATGCCAAGTCTTGCTGTTGCTGCTGCTGCTGCCGTTTTGGCAATTCGGGCCCCCACTCAGTGATTATTTGATAAGTTTCGTGTATTCCAAAAATTTCTTATTTTTCTTCTTATTTTTTCATTTGTTTCTATAACTGTATTTTTCTTACTTTTGCACAACTTTTTTTAAACTGCAACTGTGACAACTTGTGCACAAACTAACTGAAAAAACACACACACACATTTTGTTTCACTTCAGTTATACGATGCCCTTTGTATACGTTATTTTTTCTTTGTTAAAACCATTCTGTATACTGTGAAACTTTTTATTGTTTACTTTGTTAATAAATAAAAATGTGAAAAAAGTTTATTGCTATAAGTTGTAGACAATTAATTAGCCTAAAATTAAGAGTTAAAAACTTAAAAACAGTCTGTTTTGAAACTTTAAATAAAAGTGGAAATAACTACTATTTTTATGCAGAAAATATACGTGCAGAATTCATACCTAAGATAAGTAACAAAATATTCTATTCTTGCTTAACTTTTTACTAAAGTCTGCTCTTGATTAAAAACAACAAAAGATTAATAATTGAGTAAAATTACAAATTTTGTATAAATATTTTGTAAGTTGTGTTGAATAATTGAAACGCAAGGTAACGGTGAACAGTTAACTACTACAAAACAGCAAACAAAAGCAGATTGTGACGTGTGTGTGGGAAAGCAGATAAAGCAGAATAAAAATATTGCAATAGGGAAACTGAATTATTTAGCAGGCACAATTAGTGAAAATGCGGTTTGAGCTACAGCTTCTACAGCAGTACTCGTAGTTGTAACAAAAACGTTTTTATTGTTTTCAAACATTAAACATGCTCATTTATTCACCCACTTTGCTTGCTTTGTAGTTTAGAGTTAATAAGCAATTTTATTCAACAGCATCATTGCAAGTGAAAATTGTGAATTTGAAGGGCAAGAGGAGGAGAGAAAATGAATGATGAATGAATGAGATAAAAAAGTAGAGCACGAGCCGGCAAGAAAGCACTTAGGAAAAGTAAAATATCAATAAGTAGTAGTGGTAATAATAAAGTGGTAATAAAGTGTACAAAATTAAAGGATTTTCAAGAAAAGATTGAAAAAATATAGCACAAATTGGTGTGTGTGTATAACATAACAAAAATTATATAAATAAACAATTCCGATGATAAAAATAGCACCACATTAAGTAACAAGGAAAAGGAAACGTAAGAAAAATAAGTTGTGGCTTTTCACTATGAAAAAACAAAAACAACAAAGAAATGAAAACAGAAAAAAAGTAAAAAGTAAGCAGCAATTCTCTGTGGATTTGACTGACTGTGCAAGTTAGGAAGAACATAGCAAGAAAAAACCAATAAAATTGTGAAAATAAAGAGAAAAGGAATAAATAAAAGAAAGGATTGCACGGCTATGTTTTGTCGTACCACCTAAGTTAACTTGTTTGTGTCCTTATTTAAGTAATTGCACCAGTGTTTTGTGTTAGTGACCCTTAAGTACAATCGAGTTTTGGGTAGTAAGTAAAAATGTTAAATGGGCCGCCGAGCAAAGTATCGGTGTTGCGGACGGAAAAACCTTGAATGCACCATCTGCTTGGAACGCTTCGGCTCTTCCTTTTTCTTTGCCATTGGCGGCGGAAAAATGTCCACCAGAATCCAGGTGTACAGCTTCTTAAAGGAGGTGTCTAGCACCTGGTACTTGGTGCTGTTGATGCCATCAGAATCGTAGCGCCGCCATCCGTTGTACAACTTCTTGTATCTACAAATAAGGTACAGTTTTAGTACAAAAGTAAAACTTTGTTGCCTGTTTGACAAAGCTCAGTTTTTTGTCAGTTACCTTTCAGCGCTGGGCGCATCCTGTTGGTGCTTCAGCATGGTGTACCGAGCAATCTCCGGCTTGTAGCGAGTAATCTTAAACTTGTGATGACGGACGCGGTTTGACCTAAACAGAGAGAGAGAGAGAACAGTTGCATTTTGTTTTTGAGTTTTTTCACTCAACACATTTGTGGCAAACTGCCATCACTTACATGTCATCATCCTCGCCGCCCCAGCCCCAGAACTCATTCGAAAAGCCGTTTACCGTTTCAAACTGTTCTCGAGTTAGGGCACTGACGCCGCCAAACAGATCCTTGTAGGGTAGACTAAAAAACCCAGACAAACAACAGCATGTTAGGAATGCAGGCAAATCAAAATCAACAATCTCCTCAGTAATCTCTTCTTACCGGTATCTAAACTTATCAATAGCCACTGACATGTGCCTCGGCTGCTCTGGACAGGTGTACAGGTTACGGTCATCCTCGGGAATGAGATCAACGTCGTGGAAAATAAAACAGTCGTAGTCAAGGTGATTGCGTGCCTCTAGGAAACCGACGTTCATCAGCTTGGCACGGTTGAAGCGATCACTGCCAGACTGTAAATCAAAAGTTTGTCAGTTTAAAATGTTATCAAGAGCGCTTATCAATCACTAAACAAATTACCTGTTCCACAATGAAGATGCCGTACTCGATGTTCTGGCGCATCAACATCGGATGAATGTTGAAGAGAAAGGTGCGCAGGTGTTCATCTCGGTCTCGATAGGGCACAATGATGGCCACCTTGTACTGGGGCGTACAGTCCGCTGGGCGGTACCGCCCGCCCACCTGAACATCCGCCAGCTGCGCCTCAAGCTCGGTCATGGGCGGCGCGTGACGCAGCACCTTCAGTCGACCCACTGTGTGTACAACAAAAAAAATGGTTAAAATATGACTTAAATAAATGGCAGTAGTCTTCAGAGGGCTCACCTAATTTGGACGGTATCAGCGGACAAGGGGGTGGTGGTGGTGGCTTACTGGAAAAGTTTAAAGAGTTGCTGGTTTTGTTCACTTGACTGCTGCTGCTGCTGCTGCTGCTGCCGTTGTTGCTAATGCTGTTGACGATCACAGAAAAAGAGGAGGAAGAGGAAGAGGAAGCGACAGTGTTTGCCACTTCCGAAACTGTGTCCACAGAAGCTGCCACTAGTCCACCGACGACCACCGACGACGGCATCGCCTGAAGATCTCGATTCACCAGCACATTACTGCCCGCTGGAGCTGCCACGCTCTTCATGATAGCTGCTGCTGCTGATTTAGCTGTTGTTGTGTTGCTGATGCTGTCTTTAATACTTGAACTGTTAGCTGAATTAGCTGCCTCTAGCTGAATTGCTAAAGAGGAATTGTTGCCAACAGCAAAAGAAGCAACAGCTTCCTCCAAAGATGAGGAGGAAGAGGAAGAAGAAGTTGAAGGGTTGAGATAGGTATAAGGAACTGCCGCTGCCGCCAGAGCTGAATTGGCGACAGCATAATTTGCTGATTGCTGCTGCTGAATGAGCCCGCCGGTAAAGTGTTGCGGAATGGGCGCCGGTGGTGGCGGCAACTGCTGCTGATTAGCGCGAAACTGTATCACAAAGAGAAAGACAAAGGCGAGAATGGCGAGCGGAAGGCGAAGCTGGCGAAGGAGCAGCCTGCTCCAGAGGAGAAGTCGTCTGAAGAAGTTGTTGCCCTTTCCTTGTCCTCCACTGCTTCCATTGCCGCTGCTGAAACTGACCAGACTGGGCGCCTGCAGTAGCAACAGGCGAGTGTACTTTGGGCGACCTGACTTCATCTCCCCATCAGAAGGACTGCTGAGCGCTGGCTGCTGAGACAGAAACGACTGGGACGATTGGTGGTGGTGGTGGTGGTGGTGGTGGTGGTAATCAGTTTGGGTACGGCGATTTCGACGGCTGCGTGACCTCTTCGCCTGGTACAGCGCTCGACTTGAACTTTTGAAGGGCTTGATTAGCGTGGAGAGCACGCGTTGCGCCACGATTGAGGACAGGAGGCCACTGCCGTTGCTGCTTCTGCTGCTGCTGCCGTTTTGAAATGTTTCTGGTGCTTTTTGGTGGTGGTGCTGCTGGTGGTGATGAACGTGCGTCAGCGGTGGAGATGAACTTGATCTGATAGTGGCTCTACTTTCATCATCACTATCATCGCCGTTTGAACTTTTATTATCACTGGCGCCTAGGCGATTTTGACTGTTGTACTGCTGCTGCTGTTGGCCGTTTCTGGCTGAAGCTCGTTTTTCTACTGTTTGGTTGGTTGCAAATGGCGGTGTTGTTCTTGAAACTAAATGCACATCTTCCTCCCCTTCCCCTTTTTCTTCTTCTTCATCATGATAGCACTTTTCAACGCCAGTCCACAGGTCAAACGACAGGTCATGGCTGTTTTCACCACCGAGATAGCCTTTCTTTTTTCCATCCCCTTTCTGGTAATCTGCTGGTGCACATCTGCTGTCAGCTAGGTCGTTTTTGAATGAAAGTGCTGCCTGCCGAGAGGCGGCCTTCTTTGACCACGTTTCGGTCTTCTCGATGATGGTCGGCAGAAGCAGTGGCGGTTCTGAGGGTTGGTCGCCAAAGCAAAAACCTTCGCCACTGTAGAGACCGTCATTGCGGAAGTGTTGTTGTCCACCTTTGACTGTCGTTGTAGCTGCTGCTGCTGCTGCTGGCGAGCTCATCTAGCCAAAACAACCCGAAACTGTTTCATGCAGAAAGCGAAACGAAAGTAACAAAAACAGGTCGTTGCAGAAGGAATGGTGAGGATGATGGTGATGATGGCAGTGGTGGTGAAGATACCAAATAGTAAATAAAAATAGAGAAAAAAGCAAAACAGCTTGTACTACAGGCAGGCAAACGCTAACGGAACATGAAGTAGCCGGACTGAGGAAAAACAGCAACGAGTGCAACTACATTAACAACAGGCAAACATGGCATTTATCGAGTTCGCCAATCACCGTGATATTGCCCTCAACTCGGTGAATCATTGGCCTGCTCCTCTGCCTGCAACTTTACACTTTCACCCTCTGTTGTGGTTGTGGCGGTGGTGGTGGTGGTGTTAGTGGTCACGTCATTGATTGTGCCGGTGATGACGGTTTCGCTGCTGCTATTGTACCCTCAGCGCCAGCAAAAACAGCAAAAATTGTTAACGTGTTTTGCTGCTGTTGCTGTTGTTGTCACACCAGTTGACAGCGCGGAAATTGAAGTGCAGAAATGTCAGTGCGGAACAAACGTTGAAATCAACAAATTCTGAAAGTAGACAAAAATAGAAAAAGAATTTTAGCTGTGGAGAAGTTGTAATTTTGTGTTTAATCAATGTATAAAATTGTGAGAGAAATTAATTAATGTTAGGTAAAACACGTAAATGCTGCATCTGAAAATAAACAGACAAAAACAAGATTTTTTGTCCTTAAAAAAATCAAACACAATAAAAAAATGTATTGAGGTTTATTAGCCATTGCCTTTTTAGCAATTAAACTAGATTTAATTGACTCAAAACTAACACTTGAAGTAGATCAAATATGAGAAAGTGCGACGCTGATGATCAGTCAAACATCCATTTTGGACCACTTCTACTATGCAAGTACTATCCACTCACTTGTAACACTGCAATTATATGGTAATTAGGCTCTTCTTCCTAACAGCAACAACAGCAGCAGTGATGATGGAGCGGTAATAGAGCACACAAGTAAAAGTGTTTTGCAAATTAAGCAACTCTCTATGAGCCTGTCAACTGTCAACTGGAGCGGTAAAAGCAGTCAAACAAAGGCGACCACCACGGTAATATGGTGAAAAAAAGTATGCAAAATGGTAAAATGAATGGAAAACTGGTAAGCGCACAAAAATGCAAAAACACTGCAGTGAATCAACAATCAATTGCCATTTGTCTGTTGTCTCTTCATTTATTGTTTTTAATGAAAATATCCCTTTTTCTTTTGCCCTCCTCCTCCTTCATTCCCGATGATTGACTGTGTCTCGGTGTGTGTGTATTTGAATACTTTACACAAACTACGCCAGTGCAGCAGACAAAGTGTGTCACAAAGTGCTCTGACTTCTCTAGTGACTAGTAGTGTGCACTGTGCACCTTTCTTTTAATTAAACACACTCAAAAACACTGTCACCAGTCAGAGAGAAAAGGTACAATTGAAAAGAAAGAGGAACAAGCAATTGACACACTGCACGCCACACAAACTATTGTTTGAGCCAGGCAAGCAGACGACAACTGCAAATTATTTGACAGAAGAAAAGTATATTTGTCAGCAAAGTTGACATATTTTTAAAAAGTCTACATAGGAAAAATCAATCTGCGTTTGAAAAGTTCACAGGAGTGTAAAGTTTTGCAACAGCAAAATTGATTATAAGCAATTACAAATTCCTTTTTTATTTTTTTTGTGACATATTGTTTTTAACAACAACAGCAAGCTGCATACCTTAATAAACACCACAAATTGGCAAAAAATTAAACATATTTTGCTCGAATTTTAAGTATAAAACAGAAATAGAAAATGCAGAAATCTGTTTTTATGTCATAACTGTCGCTAGTGCTGGTACTAGTGCTAGTGCTATTGACAAGTGAACATGGCAATTGCGGGACAAGCTAGGGTATTCAGTCATTCACGTCAATAAGCGTCGCCCGCTTGAAAACATGTGAATTTGTGTGTGTGTGTGTGCGTGTGGGCTGAATGCCAATCCAGCAACAGCAGCTAGGGGCGAAAAGTTTATTTCACAGAGAAAAGAGAGAGAGAGAGAGAGAGAGAGAGAGAGAGAAAGAGAGAATCAATGGGGCCTGAATCACAGCAGCCCACAACACACAGGGGCTAATCACTGAAACGAGTTAGTGTGTTTGGGAAAAAAGAAAAAGTGAAAAGAGAGAGAGAGAGAGAAAGGTCAACCAGAAAACAAGATTTTTTTCCTATTTTTTACCCATTCTCCTCTCTGCTTTTTCATTTTTCAAAAAGCCTAGGCATGTGTTTGACATACATTCCAGCCAGTCAGTCAGTCAGTCAATGGTACTAGTAGTGGTAGTGGTAGTCAGTGCACCGCTTATCACCACCACCACTACTACAGTACAGCAGTTAGGGACAGTGGCGACCGGAAATACCAGTTGACAGTAAGAGAACTGGGGGTGCAGCCAACGGGGGCGTTTTCTGACCGGTCAGCACTGTTTTTTATGCGCTGATTGCCAGTGCTCAATCACAAACACACACAATCAGAAAGACAAAAAGTTGATGGTCAAGCTCTGCGACAGTTTGTAGCCAACAACAAACAAGATATTCGGACGTCTTCGTTTCGCTTCGTTTCGCTTCGTCTTGTCTCGCCTTTTGCCGTCATTTGTCACACACTGTGTGCAGTGTGTGCCTTACTGCTGCTACCTGCTAGTTCTGCTAATGCTAGTGCACTGGCTGACCAGCAGACTGCTGAACTACAAACGGAAACTGGGCAGACTGAGAGCACCTTTCAGTGCCTTCAGTGCCTTCTTCTTCTTTTTTGCTCCTTTGCATTAATAAAAACACAGTGAGCGAAAAAAAGAAAAAATAATGAGAATGAGACAGAAGGTGGACACTGAAGAGAGGACACTGGAGGATATAAAAACAAACAACAGCTACCCAAAACAATTAGCCAGCAAAACTGAGCGAGAGAGGAATAGAGAAAAAGAAAAAAAGAAAGGAAACTGTGTTGTGCTGGTTTCGGTCATTACTGTGATTATTAGTAGTACTTGTAGTTGTTGTTGCTGCTTCTGCTTCTGTTTTTGTTGTCGTAGTCGTAGTTTTGGTTTCTGAACGGCTTGGTTCCAGACCATTTGAGTACCTGCTCACTCACTGTCTCTCTTTTTTCTTTTTTCGCCTGCTTTAGAAAAACAAAGCACCCTCAGCCTGTAATTGCCCGGTAATTAGTCATCGGTAGGTAGGCAAGCAGGCTCGGTGTCCTTTGTTAGAGATACATGTTCATAATTCGACATTCATATGAGTGCTTGCAGTGTGTTTGTGTTTGCCTGCTGGTGTCTGACTATTATTGTTAGCGGGAGTAGCTGTTTTCAGGCAAGGTCACTCGCACAAAGATTCATTGAGTTTGCCGCAGATTAAGCAGCAGTGGAACTGGTGGTGATAATTCACCAGTTACGGTTAACCACCACCACTGTTTATAAAAACAAAGAGAGTTCAGATGTCGTACAAAGATGATTTGACATTGCCTTGATTGTTCTGTCTGGAGAACCTGTGACGATTAATGAGCATTCTCTGCTTGAAAAGCAATTTTAAACCGGATTTTAATTTTTTTCTGTTGCTTAGCAAATTTTATTAAACTATTTTTTTAGGTTGTCCTTTGTTTGAACTAATTTTCCTCAATATTCAACCGTTTTTTATAATTGCATTACGCTGCCGTTTACCTGCTAAACGTTGTTTTACTGTTGTATTTATGTTTATTTTTATTTTCTAACAATTGTTCTTTTTAGCTATTTTTGCCTATTAACTACAATTCAATAATTTTTTTTATTATTTTTTAGATTAAACATCACTACAAAAGTAATTACTACTAAACAACAAAATTGCTGTCAAGTTATAAAGAGCAGTTATTTCTCTACGATCTTAAATATGAAATGGAATAAAATATTGAAGTGTTGCTGGCAATACTTTTAAAGCTGCAACATGGCTAATCATATTCACAAATTCTTATCACCTTCTGTGCTTAATTGCACTAATAAAAAGGAATAACTTTTGGAAAATGGTAGTGGCGGTTGTGTTTGCATGTCCCGGCCTAATTTATGGGTGGCATGTCTACTGTTGCAGAGGGAGAAAAAAAGGTGGTTTTGTTCAGTGTTCAGAATCTGCACGCACACTGAAAAAGTGTTTTGGCGCAATGCACCCCAGTTTAGTGGCACAGTAACTTTGTTACCCGAGTAGAATACCTGCACTAAAATAAAAGTAAATTCAAGTAGTTTTTGTTTCACTTTTGATATCAGCTTTAGCCAGTTTTCAGTGGCGTAAAAGTACGTTTGCGCTCATATTTCTGCTGAACATTGGCAACAACTCAACAGTGGCTCAATCTTGGCTTTCAAAACTGAAATCACTACCTTCAACGGCGGGACAGCTTAAACCAATCTACAAAAAAGTAATTGAAAAAGAGAAGTAGCAGTAGTGGCTACCTTGTGGTTTGTCAGCTTACCTTTTTATTTGCATATTTTTCCACTCATTCAAAGTTTCAAAATAGGTTCATTTTTTTCACTCATTTGCTCCCATTCATTTTAAGTCACCGGTAGACGCGGTTAGCAGCAACAGCAGTGCCACCGGTGCGCCCCAAAGTCCCTTTACTTGCTGGTCACTCCAAGTTCTCTGTGCCTGTGTGTGAGTGTGTTTGCTCTATTGACTCGCACTAAAGTGAATTCCCTCATTGCTGCAGTGTTTTGCATGTGTCCACAACCACCACCACCAGTCCTCGTTCATTTCTTGGTGCATAATTGACAGACATCATTTGTCATTAATGCTAATGACTGCCCTGGTACACGGCCTACTGCAGCTACCAATCCACTCTAGTCTGGGCTACTTAAATGGACGGTTTTGCTGGACATGCAAACATGTCTAGTTTTTCAAAACTACGCTAAACTTCTGTCTTTAAATTGGCCAGTAGTTGAATAACTTTATATTTTTTTAGAAACTTTCACATTTTCTAGTATGGTAAAAAGCAATGTCGTAATGTAATTTTGTTTTTTATCGTCGCAACCAAAAAATTTCTTCCTACTTAATAAACATTAAAAAGCAATTTTAGGTGTAAAAAGTCAGAGATTTTGTATTTAACATGGACACTATTTTAATAGTACAGCTTACTGTCAGTTGCCTCAAACTTGGCAGGTAGGCACATTTACTAATTTTTTTACTTCAGTTTTTGTAATCTAGAACCGCTACCACTTGACTTTGAGTGATCATCTCTTATTTTACTTTATCCACAGTTTACGAATCTACAATCTAAATATACACAATAGAATCTCTTCTGTTTTTAAGTGGATAAAAGGAAACTTGCACTACTCATAAATGTAAGAGCTAATTATGGAGAAACAAAGTTGAAAAAAGTAAGCTTTTGCTGTTGTTTCGGCATAGAAAATTGCGTTACAACATTTTTCATTGTTAAATATTTTTACTTATTATTTTCTAGACGAGAAGTCATCAGTAGTGCTTAGTGTCATAAAAAAAATAAAAAAAAAGTTGTTACAGAAAAATACTTGAAAATCAAAAACTAATTAAAGACATTCTGGTAGAATCATAAATGTCTAGTAGCAGGCTTCTTTCTTTCTAATGATAAGGCGGATAATGCACACACATACAAAGTTTCTTTTAATTTTAAAACCATTTGTCTGTTTATGTCTGCGATTGCTCATCATTTGGCAAGCATACTTTCTTTTTAGTGTTTGCAGGCAGTTTGCAAATTACACACCATCATTGCACCAGCAACATTCTTGCTGACAATTATTTTTTCTGCACATAAAAGAAGCTGTGTGTTTTGTTTTTCAGCACACTAAAAACAATCATCAGTTGTCTAATAAAAAAGGAGAAAAAGACAGGCAGGAATGCGCGCAAATCAGGGTTTCAGCTGTCAATAGTTTTAAGAAACGTCTTTACTGTCGCTCGAATATCACTAACAACGCTGAGAGTAAGAATATGAGAATTAACAACTTTTTGACCGGTTCTTGGTGTTTTGGGCTGCCAGGGCACTGAAGCACTTTCACCTAAAACACTGTCAACGTCTGAAAACTGTCAGTCAGTCAGTTTGAATAAAAAGTTGCGTGCATAGCCAGTTTGTCTGCTGTACCGCTTGTTGTACAGCTTCTCTTTTCCTCTTGTTAGCAGTTAGGAAGTCACAAGCAAATCAAATTTGTACGGAAAGCGGGAAAAAGAATGAGACAGATAACAGGCATCAAAATGAGATTCCTCTTAGTTGCTACCCTTTTTTTGCTCACAAAAAACGGACATGCCCTGACAAGCGGAACAAGAGGGTAGGAAAAATGTTGCAATACAGGCTAGTTGAATAAGCAAAGTAGCGTAGTAACAAAAAAATTACAACTGGAAATTGAAGATCATTTGAAAAAAATTTCATCATCACTACTGCCACCATCACCACCACTACCCTCATCATTTTCTGTAACATTGCTAAGTGGGCAACAAAACTATTTTGTGCAATTCAGAACTGCAAACGGACAGTTTGAAAAAAAACTTTAAAGATTTGCGTTGATAATATGCCACCATCACCACTACCACTGCCGCTTTTTTCTCACCCTCACCATTACCGGCTAAATCGTGACACCAACTTTGCGACCAACTTTGGCCTTTTGCATATGATGGCGCATATCAAGAGAAACCATGTTTGCCTACAGACGATCCAAGGCGACTCATCAGTGAACGGACAGGAAAAAGAAAAAAACAGAGACAAACATCGGCTACAGCTAAAACTGACAGCAAATACACACACACACACACACACACATAATCAGACATTCTGTCAGACAGAGAGGCTAACAGCCGACCGTTATGCCCGCTGATATATCGAACTAATAACAAAGTCTTTATTTTTCATTCATCGTTTTCTTTCGTTTTGTCGCCAATGACACGCCGCCGGCTGCTTTGCTAGTGGTCGTGGTAATCATACAGCTGAAAAAAATAAAAAAAAGACAAAATGAATAAAACAAACTAAAGAAAAAGAAATAAGAATTAGGCGCCGTACTGCTTTTGGCGGGCGGCCCGGTAGGGCAAAAGCCCGCTTATTACTTTGCCAGTCTGT
>JAALOO010001042.1_pt1 | contig 21044 bp, 14 predicted proteins | sample 7257641 | NCBI WGS metagenome assembly JAALOO01 (sample SAMN14085613, study PRJNA598686) | mite metagenome | biome: ENVO:01001000; feature: ENVO:01001002; material: ENVO:01001226; isolation source: single female mite from University of Michigan culture on fish food culture... ...
AAGTAGTATAGACGATAGGGCATCTTTAGCGACGGTAATCGATTCGATACTTTCTGGGTCAATAGAATATATCTCGCGCTGCACTCCGTCAATGATCGTTACCGGTTGCTGTCCGCGAAGCTGAAAGAAGATTTCATTGTTATCACTAAGGTTTGCACTATATTTTGTGCCATCGCTGGGCAGAGAACCCGCCAGATCGTCCGCAGTAATAGCTCCCGATCGCGCTGACCGAAAACCGCTTGTTTCCTGCGTATATAGACCTGGTAGTCGTCCAATTAGGGCATTTAAATATAAGGACGTGGGCGTAGTTTTGAGTTGATTGTTGTTTAGCACCGAAACGGAACCTAATATATTTCTTGCGGTCTTTTTATCATAAAGTACCTCCATCGTTTCCTGCTGCTTTAAATAATTGCTTACCATTGCAACCTGGAGTCCAGGCTGGATGGTGACTGTTTGGGGGTAATAATACGTATGCTTAATAACCACTTTTAAGCCCGAGGTAATTTTTAGGTTAATATTGCCCTGATCATCCGTTTCCCCTAATAAGCTTTGCTCGAGCGAATATACTTTCGCACCCTTTAGCGGTTTGCCATATTCGTCAAAGACTTTTAGCGGCACTTCCTGCTGCTGCCACTTTTCAACATGCGAAAAAGAATGAGCACTGATACTACCGCCCTGGTTAGGCAGCAGTAATGCGCCCAACAGACCGATTTTGATATAATGTCTCCACATATTCAGTTAATTTTTTGATTAGTATTTATAATTGGTCCCCCGATTTAATTGCAACGAAAGGTATACTTAAACGGATCATCGGTATTTCCGTAGCCCACAACCTTCGTCCCACTTTGATCCGTAAAAAAATATTCGAGGCGGGTTATTTGCGTTCCTTTTTCAGCATGAAAGAAACCTCGGGGCCAGATATCGATAAGAAATCGTTTACCGCCAATAGCTTGTAGTTTTGTCTGATCATCCAATCTATTGACCTCCCCTATCAATTGATCCTTAGCGTCAAACGCGCGCACGCGGAGATAAACATCCTCTATATTATCGAGAACGGTACTAGTGACCCCCGCATTAAAATTAAGGGTGATGATGTCATTATCAAGACTTTTCACCGGCTGTACTGTACCCAACTGGGGATTGACAAAATCAATAATATCACCTTCTCCACCGGTTACCTCAAAAACATTCGAAAAAGTAAATTTCTTATAGTCCGTATCTTCTCCTCGTAAATTCTCAATCGAAGAGCCGACATAGAACCCTAAACGCATGATCATATTTTCCGAACCAAGGTTACACTCTACCTTAACATTGAAGTCTATATCCTCATTGTTGACAAACGTGTAGGACTGTGTACTTCTATATATAATCCATTCGAAGTCATCCACCAAGTTGGGGCCAATCCCGAACATCTTCTTAGCGGCCTGGTGCCAATTCAGCCCAGATACAGGCTCAATTTCACTATCAGGAATCACGCGTAAGGTTCCGTTTCCTTTGGGACTGCTGTAGGTGAGTACGGCATTTTTTCGCGCGTTCCAACCTTTTGGCACCATGATTCCCGCTACTAATTGAGTGGTATATGTTCCAGATCCTTCAATTCTAGGCTCAGCCCCGCTGTGCATGGTGAAGACAATGCGCTCCCCGGCCGTCCCTTGTTCTGGCACTGTTACTGTCAAAGACTTCAATCCACATTGAACAAGAAAGATGGTTAGTGAAAGTCCAACCAGGATATATAGATATAATAGGTTTTGAAATGGTTTTTTCATGGCTGTAGTTATTCGCGTTCAAAATTATACTGATAGCTGTTTCCTGAACATCCTAGGCTGAAAGAAAGACTTAACTGCCGCTTTCCTGCAACGACTGGATACTGTAAATTCACCGCTACCTCATCGGGGTTGTCCACTGCACTCATCAGGATACTAAAAGGATACTGTGGATCATTTAATCTATAGATCCCGGATCCCGTCACTACAAATGGCAGCTGCTCAGATAGGTTATACGTTCCATCGGCTTTAAAATCTATACTAAATCCCGTCAGGTTCAACCTTTTGGTGAGATCTTCACCATTTCTGGTGAGTTGAACGACATTCCACTTTCCAGTGATATCTTTAAGCGGCTCATCACTCGTCATAGTCGATAGCTCATCATCGCAGGATACAAAAAGTAAATATCCAAACACACCTAATAATGTTATTAATTGCTTAATTTTCATCTTTTTGCTGCTTTTTAATATCCAAAATTCTGTAAGAGATCGACCGATTTGGCTACCTCTGATTGCGGAATAGGCCATAGATACATACGCCTATCAAAGACTCTCTTTCGCACGTTAATGGTATTGTAGGTGGTCACCGAAGAGATGCGGATAGGTTCCGTACCATGTAACTGGTGATTCTCCGCTATCTCGGCAATCTTCCAACGACGTACATCAAAAAAGCGATGTCCCTCAAAAGCCAATTCCTTGCGTCGCTCATTACGAATGAGCTCCCGCATATCTTGTTGTGATAAGCCCGCAGGCAATAAAAAAGGGTTCAGCCCAGCACGTTCACGTATCGCCTGGACAGCCTGATAGATCAATTCATCGGGAGCGGCTAGGTTTTCGTTTCGCGCTTCCGCATAATTCAGTAAGATCTCCGCATAGCGGATAATAGGAAGGCAGCGTGGGGTCACGGTATTAAACCAATCTGCCGCCACATCTCTATTTACCATTTTATAACTGTAGTAACCCGTCGGTGTTCCTTTGTATATGGCATCTTGACTTGAACTGATATTGTTAGGATTGGTTTTGTCTATATAAATATTAACCGCTCGCCGGGCTAATCCGTCGCGGTGAAACACCAGAGATTGATCTCGGGTAATGGTATTCGCAAGCCTCGGGTCCCTATTGAGGTAAGGCTCTGTAGCTTTATATCCAGACGCTGGATCGTCGATACTCAAGCCATTTTTCATACCAAAAGCATTAACGGTCTCTAAATACGGATAGCCACCGGGACTGCTCACGCCGAAGGTTGGAGGGTTCCAGATACCTTCAAGATCCCGATTCGAATTCTGCATCTTGGCTAGCAGGTATTCGCTGTTTTTTCGAAGCTGAAACACCTCATAAAATCCATAGCCTGGTTCACTGCCATTATTAATATGAAGACTATATTCTCCGGATTCTATAATCTGCGCTGCAGCCTGCTCCGCGCGCAGCCATCTTGTTTGATCTTTATCGGGATAAGCGCTAATGCTACGTAAAGGTTCCTCCGTCGCCACCCCCTCCCCGTTAAATAAGGGACTAGCGGCATAAAGCAATAGACGCGATTTAAGCCCATAACATGCAGCCTTATTAATACGTCCGTAATTTTCACCGCTATGTACCCAAGGTAGATCTTGCGCTGCGGCATCGCACTCTTGCACGATATAGTCAACACATTCTTCAAAAGTGTTACGCACCGAAGGTATCTCATCGTCTGCACGGTAAACGCTATCACCCATAAGTGGCACACCGCCATAGTGCTCCAATAAAATAAAATAATAATAGGCTCTTAAAAACCGGGTCTCCGCTTTCACTCTAGTTTTGATATCATCACCGAACTTCGCTACTGGCAAATTCTTGAGCATAATATTCGCTCTACGAATATTTGTGTAACTAGTGGACCAAGCATCTTCGGTAATCATATTCGCATTTACCGTTCCGGTAGCAAACTGAATAAACGTATTTACAGTCCCCAGACCCGCGCCCTCAGCTTCGTCCGTGCATGCATCAAGACCTCCGCCATCAAACCGCTTGGGCCACGTCGCAAAACCAATGTCGGCGTAGATACCCGAAAGAAAGTTTATGGTATAGGCACTGTCTGAAAAGACGACCTGCTCATTGAGGTCAGTAGATTGTGTAGAATCTAAAAAACCCTGTTTTTCGCACGAAACAAATGCTAGTACGGTCAATATGACGTACATAAAATTCCCCTTTTTCATAATTTGATCTATAATGTATAGTACTCTGATCTTTATTCGAAGCCACCCTTAGGTGATCACAATTTATTCTAACTGGCTTACCGAAAATGGTCGTGATTCCACCGATATACCCCTTTGCCTGTTGGGTGTAGCTCCCATCACAAATTCTAATGTCCCCCCGTTTATAATATCCTGGTACCGTATAAAATTTCGATCGTACGAGACCCCGTTTAACTTGGCCGATTGGATGTATACGTTCTGTGGGCTATTATTTTTGGCAATAACCTGAAACTCCTTCCCATTTTCTAATTTGATCCTGACCTTTTCAAATACGGGACTACCGATAACGTACTCATCAGTACCCGGGCATACACTGTAGATCCCCATCGCGCTGAGGACATACCAAGAAGACATTTGCCCCTGGTCTTCATCTCCGGGATACCCTTTAGGCGTGGCGTTATATAGCTGCGCCATTACCTTACGCGTGCGCTGCTGCGCTTTCCATGGTTCACCACTAAAATTATATAGATAGGGCACGTGCTGGGTCGGCTGGTTTCCATGGGCATACTGTCCCATTTTCGCTAAAAGCATCTCGCGCATTTCGTGTATTTCTTGCTTATAACTGCCATACTTGATGGTCTGTTCCATGGTAAAGAATGAATCAAGCTTGGCATTAAACCGCTCCTGTCCTCCGACAAGATTAATTAATCCACCTATGTCATGCATCACCGACCAGGTATACTGCCAAGAGTTTGCCTCCGTGAATGGTCCCCCCCATTCCACCGGATCAAAATCCGCTAACCAGTCTCCATTAGCCAGCCGACCACGAACGAAGTTGACATCCTTATCAAATACATTCGTATAATTATACATTTGACGAGCGAACAGGTCTTCATAAAATTTATTCCCCGTTAGTCTCGCTAGTTGGTATCCGCAGAAATCATCATAAGCATATTCCAGTGTTTTAGCCGTGCTTTCGTGTATTTCGCCATAGGGAATATAACCTTTGGTGTAGTAATCTTTCCATCCCTCTCTACCGTTCGATCCGCCATAAAACCCCTTATTTGTCGTCTCGTGATAGTAAGCATTCAATGCGCTATCTGCATTAAAAGTGCGGATCCCTTTTGCCCACGCATCTGCAAGTAATGAAATCGCATGGTTGCCTATCATAACGCCTGACATCCCGGGATTTGACCAAGTTGGGAAAAAACCAGCCTGCTGCTGAGCATCCAAAAGGGATTGCATATATCGTCCCTGCATTTCCCTATGCAGAATATTACTTAAAGGAAACTGCGCCCGAAAGGTATCCCAGAATCCATTATCCGTGTACATATATCCATTATGTACTTTCCCATCATACGGGCTAAAATAATACGGGTTACCGTGCCCATCAAGCTCATAAAATTTCCGCGAAAAGAGATTAGCACGAAACAGACAAGAGTAGAATGTAGATTTTTCATCTTCGGTGCCCCCATCTATTGTTACACGATTTAACAAGTTATTCCAGGTATCAAAAGCTTTCTTCTTGGTCACTTCAAAATTCTTATTCCCGCCCAGTTCCCGTTTCATGTTGAGCGATGCTTGGTCAGAATCTATATAAGATGATGCGATCTTCACTTCGACACGTGCGCCGGGTTTAAATTCTAGGTAGGCGCCCACACCTTCCCCCTGGTCTTCTTTGTTCCCCGCGCTGATCTTATTGTCCCGATTTTCCCATGTCCCAAAAGCCTCGAAATCCGCACTGAAGACCAGTTCAAAATAATTCTTGAAATTATCGGGGACAAACCGTCCATTATTCACATAGCCCACTATTTTTCGCTGCTCAGGAATTATCTTCACCTGACTATTCTTCAAAAAACCATCTAAAATTAAGTATGCCTTTTCCCGCTTGGGAAAGGAGAACCGCATATGCGCGCCACGTTCCACCGGACTGATTTCGGATTGTATTCCGTTATCAAATTTTACCGAATAATAATGTGGTTTAGCAATTTCATTCTCGTGTCGGAAGGCCAATGCTCGTTCATCTTCATTAACGCGTAGTTTACCAGCTGATGGCATAAGCGAGAAAACTGCGTAATCACCCATCCATGGACTACATTGATGTACCTGCTGAAAGCCACGGATCGTCTCCGCTTTATACGTATATTTCCAACCATCACCATTCTTTCCGGTCTGTGCTGAATAGAAGTGCACGGCGAAAGGAAGCCCCACGGTCGGGTACGTATTTCCGTAGGAAAGGGACCACTCTGAATCTGTTCCCTGTAACGTATTCACATATTTTACTAAATCACGGTTCTGTCCGTAGCCTGGGGATATCCAAAAAAGCGAAATCGTTATCCAGGTAAAGATTTTTGTATTCATATCCATTCTTTATTGTTCAATTGGTTAATACATTTTTTTTAGGTGGCTACGTTGTTTATGAATGTCATCCATCTGCGCCCTCCACTCGGGGCTCGTGCTGCTGGATGTAAATTTCAATTACGAACTACCCCACGCTCTATTCGGTTTATCCCCCATAAATAACTCAAGTTGTCCGCCCGCAGCAATATCCTGAAAATCAATATGGCACTTATCGTATGGCTGTCCATTTAACACTGCTTTTTGGATATATATATTACGCCCACCTTCGTTATTATGTGCCGTCACGGTAAACTGCTTTCCAGCATAGTAATCAGCATCAAGGCGGAATACAACTTCTTCAAACAGGGGGCTGGTTATTTCTAGGCGCGTGCTTCCCGGACAAGCCGGATGCAGACCTGCTGAGGCAAGTACGTACCAGGCAGACATCTGCCCTACGTCTTCATTCCCCACAATACCTTCTACGGAATTTTTATAGGCCTTTTCGCAGATATGCCGTGTCCATTTTTGAGTATCCCAAGGTGTTCCAAGATGGTTAAATAAGAATGGTACCAGATGAACAGGCTCATTAGCATGATTATAATAATCATTCCACAACATATCTTCTGGCGTTTGGTTAAAAAAAGCTGTCAAATCCGCCAATGCTTTCTCTCGCCCTCCCATCAGTTCTATCATTCCAGCAATATCATGAGGCACGAACCATCCTTGCTGGTAGGGGTTACACTCGACGGTGCCGTACCACTCTTTTGTTCGGCCTTGTTCTGGCCACGGCTCCCAGCTTCCGTCTGCCAGCTTGGGACGGAACCATCCCTTTTGCTTATCGAATACGTTTCTGTAAGCCTGTGCCTTTTCTAAGAACACGAGCTCCTGTTCACTTTTTCCAAGTCCCTTCGCCAATTGAGCAATACACCAATCTGTGTAAGCATACTCCAGCGTATTGGAAATACTAAAAGGTGGGCCTGAAAAGCCTAAAGAATCGTTGCCAAATTTTTTTGAGGTATTAACGGCGTATTGATAAGCTTTCTCGACATCGTATCCCCTGATACCCTTTACATAGGCATCTGCGAGTACCGATAGAGCAGGGTTTCCGATCATACACCCGGAGTAAGCATTCATAATTTCCCAACGCTCGTAATATCCGCGTCCTGACTCGTCTGCAAGGGTGACCAGCGAATTTATCTGGTCATCGACAAGTCTAGGGTTTATAATTGTCTGCAACGGAAATTGACTTCGAAAAACATCCCAACCGCTAAACATCGTACGTTTTGTAAACGTGCTTCCAATATGAACCTGCTTATCTCCGCCGATATACCGCCCATCGGTATCCGTATAGGTCCGCGGGTCAATCATCGTGTGATAAAGCGCCGTGTAAAAAATCGTCTTTTGATCATCCGTCCCTCCCTGAATAGCAATCCGCCCGAGCTCCTGGTTCCATAATTCAGTCGCTTGTTGGTGAACTTGATCGAAAGATTTACCTTCTATTTCGGTTCTAAAATTATTTTGAGCACCCGCTAAATCGACAAATGAAATCCCCACCTGCAAAGTAACCTGCTCGTCTGCGGAAGTTTCAAAATCAGAGAAAAAACCGAGATGCTCACCTTCCAGATGCTCTTTATCTTTGATGATCGCTGCTTTCTCCACCTGCGTTAAATAAGCCGGACTGACCACTTCGTCTCTTTTTCGTTCCCAATTACTGGGAATATCAGCTTCCCAGAAACCATAGTCCTTTAACGGTTTGCTAAATTTTGCATAAAAATAAACAGTGTATTCTGCTTGTCCCTCACCATTTCCCCAACCCCCACCCTCGGGTGTACACAACATCCAGCCACTGATGGTATGGTCATCCACCTTTTGGACATACTGCTTTGTGGAGGTTCCTCCAACGCGGCGAGCCAAATCAATCTGGATCCGAGACTGCTTGTGCTCAGGGAAAGTAAAACGCATCATTCCACTATGAGGTGCTGCCGTGGTTTCAACTCGGATGTTATAATCGGTTAGATCCACGGCGTAGTAACCTGCCTTTGCTTCTTCCGTCCGTTTGTCATAACGCGAGCGGTAACCTTTGATACTACCGTCTTCTTTTCCTGCGATAACTTTCAATTTACCCGTTGTGGGCATTACCAGAAAATTTCCCAGATCTCCATACCAACCTACGCCACTCATCTGGGTGAAGGCAAAACCTTCGATCGTCTTATGCTCATAGCTATAACCTGGGCTATTATCTCCTCCGGTAATCGTATTTGGACTAACCTGCACCATACCATAAGGTGTGGCCGCTCCGGGGAAGGTTTTGCCAAGACCATGGTAAGTATCTGCTGCCCCCACATCGGTACTTGCTCCAATAAAAGGATTCACGTAATCTGCTGCCTTCATTGGCTTGGATTCTTTATCTCTCCCGCAGGACGCGAATAACAGCAAGCTGCAAACAACCATCCCAAATAATCGTACTCTTTTTAACATCAATTGTCTAATTAGCTATGTTCTTTTTCTTAATCAGAAAAGTTTTAATTCCAAAACGAGGCATTGCAACGTTAAAAGTTGATTTACCAGTATGACTTGCAACTGCGATGTTGCCTACTTTTTCACCATTTAACAGGACCTCTTGGATTTCTTCGACGGGGAAACCCAGCTCAATCTGCTGGGAACCAATCTCTCCTGCTGCATTAAAAAGTCGCAATAATAGTTCATTACCCTCAATCTTCAAGGCGGATACTTCTACTCCTTCTTGCTTCGCGCGAACAAAAGTCCTATCGCCACCCCGCAACGAACCTTCATATATTCCCAGCAGCGGTTCATTCCAGCAATTGCTTTCCATAGCAATTTGCGCCATATCCCAATTGCCTATATGGGGCAGCACCGCATAACGCATTTTTAATGGCCCGGTTATCTTGTAATCCACTCCCCAAAGTCCCATACCGGAGTATTGGGCGGTAAGGCCTAGCGGATGGCCCTCCCCATGTAAATACGATGTGGTGTGATCGGAGAACAGCGCCAATCCATATTCCTCATCCTTCTGCACCAGGTCGACCCAATTGAGAATCACATTGTGCTTTATTTCATCCCACTTGCCAAAGAACGTATTCTCCTGCACGCTCTGGTTTACATCAAAAGGGGCATTTTTATAAAGCTTTGTATCTCCCAGGGAATTGGGGAACATAACTTTTAGTTTATAGCGGTCATCGGTATAGGCCCGTCTATTGTCTTTCCAATTATGCTCTTGCTTATATTCTCCAATACCCACATTCTCCTGCCAATCAACACGCAGGTCAAAATCAATCCGCCGCTGCCCGGCCTCTAAGGTGATTACCTGAGTCATAGGGTGCGGGCCAATAGAGCCCTCAATTTTTATTGTTACTGTAAATGGATTATCTTCCAACACCGTTATTTTGGCCGGCTGATCCATTGAAGAAAGAAATTTGCCCTGTTGATAAAAATGCCCCTTCAGCTCTCCAAAACCAGAATCACTATGCTGTTCTACAAACTCTTTATCATCTGCATATTTGGCTTGCAGACTGGTGATTATGCCTCCTTTAGTGCCATCAAGCATAATCTTATACATATCATTCTCTATAAAACAGTTTCCCTGCTCGTCAAAACGCACCTGTGGCTTACCCTTTACCGGCGCAGCCGAGTCCTTTCGTAAGGTGTAGGTTGCATAACCTAACCCTGTAATTTGCGGTCGAAAAAGCAGCCAATACTGACCTGATTCCTCTTTTACTAAACAGGAAATTTCTTCTCCTTTGGTATTATATAGACTTATCTTTTGCTGGCGTAAGGTTTTCGGCACCGCAATACGCACAAGCTGAGATCTAACGGTAGCCACCGTATTAAAAACTCGGACGTAGCCCAGATTTTCTCCAGAGGCAGCCCTGTCCGCTGGATAGCTGTCCAGTGCACCCTGAATCATCGTTTGAGACAGGCTGTCTGTCGTGCCAGTCCACATGCGTACGGCCTGCTCCCAGGTCTGCTGTTTGTTAAGATGATTGTAGGGCACTATCCACGAATCGTGGTGTTGCGCCATCATGAGGGTTCGCCATGCCTCATCTTGCTGAAGCTCTCCCGCCCGGTAATCATTATCTATATGTGCCATTGCACTGATTTTCTCTGCCATGACGATGTTGTTCTCCGAACGGCGAACATCTTGGGCAATGCGCTGTAGAGCCTGACTCCCCCACATTAGATTCACGTGTATATCTTCCTGCGTGAAATGCCAGTCATCAGCCGATTTACGGGACGATATATCTTCAAAATACTCTGTCCACGTGACATAGGTAGAACCATTTTTTATATCCTTGCCATGACCGAGCCACGGACCATTGTCCCATCCTGCATCCTGGTAACACATTCCCACAGGATTGTCGATACCTTGGCTATATGCTGCTTGTAGAAAAGTGCTTGAATTATTCCAAGCCGTGGTTTGCCAGGTAGAATTTTCTTCAAATGCTTCCGAGGCGTATCGAGGCACGGTTAGTATCGAGGTACCCTCGGGGCCCATCCAATTCACGAGTTCACCTCCGTAAGCAGAAGTATACCCGCCCCAACAGGTATTGGGGCTTTTTAATACCGCGTATTTAAAACCAAACTGCTGCAATAATTGCGGTAAACTACTGGTAAAACAAGGCTCCTCCACCGCGTAAGTTGAATAACGAACCTGCGGGAAGTGCTCCCGAATTTTCTGCATGCCGTATGCAAACTGGCGTATAATGCTTTCGCCCGATATATTATAGCAATACGGCTGTGCGTAGGTGGGATTTGTAAATTCTATTCTGCTATCATCCACCATCGTTGTCAGACGGGCATAAGCTTCGGGTTCACTTCGCTTAACGGAGTCCCATGTCTCTGGTTCTATCTCGAGGCCTATCTTCCACTCGGGGTGCGCAGCAAGGTTATCTAGCATAAAGCCAGTAACCCATGACGGGTAGTGTCCATAGACTCCCCCATGGTAGCCATCAACAAAATACGGCCGTTGTGCAGATATCCTGAGGCTGACCATCAAAAAAAGCAGCGAGGTAATTATCTTCATTTTTAAGATCATAGATCACATCGTTAACTACGCACCAGGCTGATCGTTCGTTTTTGGGGTGTACTAATCTGCTTAATTGCTCTTAGCAAGAGATCCATTTCATCCTGCCAGGCCTTTCTTATCTCAGGAAACATCGCTTTGGCGTACAAATCATGCTTTGCACGAAGCCAACCATCTGTTTCTTTATGCTCATCAAACACCTCTAGTGCCTTTCGGTTATTGGCATCTAGGAGTCCTTTGGGCTGGAAAAAATTATATTGTACCCACGCGTAATCCCTGAACCTGCGTTCAATCTCCCATCGTTCCTCGTTCAGGTGCATTATTCGAAGTGCCTGTTGGTATTGGGGTGTATTATCGAGTGTCGCAAGATTTATCCCGCGAGCAAAATCCGCCGCCGACCAGGTTCCGATCTCTTGCTGGTCAATTAGAAGTTTATAATTCCCTTTTAATCCTTTTACAGTGAGCAGTTCTTGGTTCATTTCCTCTATAAATGGTACCACCGCGGTAGCATCAAATTGGCTTTTTTTACTTCCCCACCCTCGGGCGACGGTGTCCAAAGGATAAGGCAGTGCGTTCGCCTGGTAATCAAAGCTCCACCCCGTAGAAGTTTCTTGGATATCCGAAAGACTACAATTTGAGGAGGAAATAACTTTTTTGCCCGGCGCATCAACAGCGATTTCGGCCACCTTTTGCCCTGCGAATCCCTGCGCTTTTAAGATAAGATAGGCCATCACCATGTGACCATCTAAATCCGGATGTACCCGATCGTTACCTGATAAGGTGAACCGGGGGTCATGTTTCTGAACACGTTCAGAAATGGCGCTCATCGGCCCATTAAGATCAAAAAACTCCCAGCTATTTGCTTTTGCAGATTTTCGCTGAAAATCAACAATTCGCAGCATAGCTTTATTTTTATTCTTGAGCGAGGTGTTATCGGCAATCTGTACATGTTCATCATAAGGAGAGCTTCCCAAAAGCACCATTCTAGTATCAGCATGTTGCTTAAACTTTTGCTCCATCTGCGCATACCCTTCTTGCGATTCTTTTACTTTCTCATCGGCAAACTTATCCGGTTCCTCTCCATTATATTCAAAATAGCCGGAATCATTCATGCCAAAGGTGGTAAAAAGAACTGTTGGTCGTTTGCTAAAGACGTCTCCGTCCAATCGCTTCAGCATGTCCCATACACGGTCACCACCAATGCCCGCATTAAGGACTGTCAGATTCATTGCCGGAAACCGCGTCATATAATAGAGCCATATATAAGAATGATAATGACCACCATCTGTTATACTGTTACCTAAAAAGACCACCCGATCATTTTCCTTAAATGGTGTAATTTGTTGTGCCTGCAGAATTTTACAAGAGCAGGCAAACATAAGTAGGCCCACGGACCATCTTTTTAAAAATAGATTTTTCATACTGTGTTTATAATTTTTATACGGTTGAGCATTTAACGATTTCGCATCCCTAGGTTAGTGTCCTCTTCGGAAGAATACGATAATCTTCTGTCAAACAAATTTATAAACCAATAAGACCATATACACTAACGGTTAGGCCCATTGGTAAATGTTTTACAAAACAAAATTGTTTTAACACCCTAAAAAACAATAAATTAAAATAACACTTCAAGTTTAATTTGGTAAATGATATAGAATTTTTTAATTATCAAACTGCTGTTTATTTTCAGAAATTCGGTAGATTTTTCCCTTTGCTGACAACCTTGCTTCATTGGAGACCGAACATCTGATAAGGTATCCTTACTCCTTTTACCCGATAATAATACGGATCAAAATTTCCGTCGTCTTCCTTATGCTGATCTGCGTCATTCTCTGCGCATGCTCCGTAATTTATGCTATAGGTGACTAATAGTTCGTTTCTCCCATTCGTGGATTCCGTATGGATCGAGGGTGTGTATACCCTAGCGTTATATCCCTTGTAGAATTCGGTAAAGTGATATACGAGTTGCCGCGCACTGAAAGGGCCTGTAGGGCTGCTTGCAGTTGATATGTACATATTTATTGACGGTATCCCGCAATAGAAACCTTGATCCATTGTGAGATGAATATATTTTCCGTTCAAAAATCCGACGGAGCTTGTTCCAAGAGCTGTGTTAACCTGCGCCTGCTGGGCGGCCGAAGCAGTGGCCTGCCAGGAAGAGCCGTTCCAAAATGTCCAGTCTTGAGGATTCTCTACAGGAAATCGAGCTACATGCAGAAACGAGCCAAAGCCAAAACTATCTGGATCACCACGCGTACCGTAGGCGTAAACATAGCCATCCGTAGATTTAACCATTCCAGCCGCGTAATTGATCAGCTTTTCTGCTGCCGTCAAGCCCGGCGGGGTGGTCCGCGCTACTGCCCAGTGGGTATCAGATACGGGAGTCAGTTTGTAAATTGCCTGATTATCCTCGGGCGATCCCAGTCCGTTCCCTTCACCGGCATGCAGATAAACCGATTCGGCTATCTGTACACCTGGACCAGGCCAGCTCCAATCCTTACCCGCTCTTTTTGGAATGATATTACCGATGTTATGCATCCGCCCGTCAGCAGTCATCATAGGAGCCATTGGATCCCAGTTATCCTTAGCCGGTTGAATGATAATGGAGTTGCTGTAGGAAATAAAATGATTTCCATACAGGTTTCCACCAGGTGCCAGCGATTCTTCATACCACGCGTCCTGCGTAATCCAAAGAACACGGCCGTCCGCGAGCGGTATGCTTGTCCCCTGATCAAAAGCTACAGAGCCTTTTGTTCGATTGAAAAAATTCGTTACCTGCCCATCCCTATAACTATCTTTTGGTAGTTTAGTTATCGCCCATAACTGGTTATCCTGCTCCAGGTGAGCTTCGGCATAAACAGCGTCGTCTGAACCCAATGTTAAAAGCAGACCGTTCGCTTTATTAGCCAGCTTAAATTTGCCCGGCTGTAAGGATTCTTCTATCTGCCATAACTGTAAATCCACATCTTGCACTAGTTCTCCATGCTGTTTTAATTGTACCCCCTGGTCGACACCATTAAGAAATAAACCACTATGTAAGTTACGTAACTGATAGTATTTAGTAGTGCCTACCGAGGAGTGATAAATGATGTCCCATTCCTGCCATCTCTTGAGGTTTTCATTGACCTGGGCTTCCGCAGTAGCAACCTGGATTAGTGCATTATCCAAATATTTTTCGTTAAACGAAAGATCCCCCTGGACTTGCAAAACAGCCGATCCGTCGTTGACAGATATACTGTACGTATCGTAATCGGAAATACTTGAGTCGTATGTCCGAAACTCTACCTCCCAATCTCTAACGTCGCCTGATGCGGCTGTGACAGTAAAAATAACCGTGCTGCTAGAAGAGACATCTATCGGTTCTCCAGAAACAAGATTACAACTGGCACCCTCAGATAAGGTAATGATAGGTACTACTTTTTTCAGGTCAGTGCCCGCAAGAACTCTGACCAATATCTTAAAGGCATCCTCGCTCTGGTAGATAGTCGCATTACCATACTGCCCGCTTTCAAGTTTAAACTCTTTAATCATCCGTCCTGGTGAAGCGGGAAGTCCAGGTTGCTTTTCACACCCTAAAAAGAGTACCAACATTAAACACGCTAATATTTTGTCCATGATAAGTTATATAGATTAGTTCGTTTCCATCCCAAATTCACCGTTTACCGGCCATCATACTGGTTGCCTAAACGGATAAGTTAAAAGGAAGTAGTTTATAATTTTAAATGGTTAAGCGTTCTACAAATGCGGAGTTAGGGTTAGTCTGCGTGAATAACCTGTAGTCTATTAATTTGCAGTCAAACAAAGTTATAAATCAAGTTGCCTTTCTGCTCGCGTGAGTAGGCATCTTGGTAGAATTTTGAAAGGACAAAACAAGTCAAAACACTGATATATAGAGTTTTGAAACTAAACAGGCAACTAAATTTAGTAGATGATCTTGAATCTATTTTCTAGGAAGGCTACCGATTTTCTTCACTTTCTCTTCAAAATGATCGCCCTCGGCAAGGGCTTTACCTTTAACTTTGCTTTTGTAATTATAAATAGTTTGGATAGAGTAACGTAGAAATACAGCTATCTGATTGACATCCGTTATACCTAAGCGTATAAGTGCAAAAATACGAAGCTCCGTGTTTAGTTGATTTTTTTTCAATTTATAGCGCTCACTCTCGCGCAGCAGGTTGTTAAATTCTTCGACAAAATTTGGATATACTTCAAAAAAGGTCGCATCAAAATCATTGTACAGCGAATCTACATCATGCTCAAAAACAAGATTAGAAGAACTTAATTTCTGCAGATCTTCAACCTGTCCTGCCTTAATCTTGCGATGTACGTATTTTCTATATTCTTCGAGCTTATCTAAGTATACTGCACATTGATTAATGTAATATCCAATATAACGTTCACGAATAAGATTCGCTTCGTCTAACTTGTGGTTGACAACTAAAAGTTGATCATTAATGATTTTGAGTTCTTTTCTTCCGGCCGAAACGATGCGCATCTGCTTGTATAACAGATAAAGCGTGACGATCAGAACTAACACAAAAATGCTAAGTGCAAATGCATACAGCCGTAAATTACGCTTCTGCTGCTCGATCTTAGCTAGGTAGGTCGCTTCAATGATCGGATGGATACGCCCGATGACCGTATTTCTAAAACGTGAATTATAAAAATTGGCATCCTCCAAGGAGGCTTGTATATAATTAAATGCACGGTCCGTATCCCCTTTCTCGTACTGATATGCCGCCAAAGCAAGCAATGATTCGTTTTCTTTCACCGCCAGCTGCACATCCGTGATCGCCGCTAAAAGTAAATATTTCTCTTCAAGCTCAACGTTTCCAATTTCTTTATATATCGTTGCCAGACCCATCGCAGACATGGCGTAACTATGTGTATTTGGCTGTTCGTTTTGGAACAACTTAAGCTGGATTTCTGCGGATTCTTGATAGGCGCGCTCTCCACTTAATTTAAAAGCCTGTTCTTTCAGGTACATATCGCTGCCTGTTGTTAACAAACTCATTAAGGAATCTCTGTACCGCTTGATCTCTGCAAAGCAAGTCTTTTCGTACCGCTGGTTTTCCATGTATTTGATCAGATTCTCATTATATCGTATATAGCTCCAGCAGTATAATACTTTCAAATGAGTTGGCAAACCTGGATAGTTTATTGATTTTAAAACCTCTAAGGCAGGTGTAAACAGACCGGATAGTGATAATACAAAAGCTTGTTTTAACCTGCTGTTGTGTAAATATTCTTGATTACCGACCCGCTTTGCCACTTGAATGTTACGGTCCACATACGCTAAAGCAGAATCGCATTTAAAAGATTGGTATTCCGATATCAGGTCTTCATTGAGATGAAATTGATCTTCTAAGGACTCAGCCCCATTAAGACGTTGTTTAATCGTCTTTATTCTTTCTTCTTTATTGGCTGTATATTCTTTGCGATTAACAATCGTTTTATCCAATATCCCCAGCAGCGAATCCACTGCATTCCCAGCGTATATGCCCGACAAAGAACATAAGAAAAATAGTATGGTTAGCAAGGTTCTTTTCACTTGGAGAATTAAAAAATGGTCATTTACTGCAAAGCGTCACAATATAAGTCAAAAGGTGAGACAATGCAAATTTTATACGTGCCACATTCGCATCAGCTAAAGATTATATTTCGATAAAATAAGTGAATAAATAAGCAACGGTATATTTACAGACATGGTTGAATATTTAGCCAGTTACTCTCAAACTTTTCTACTAAATTCCTCTTTTTCTTTCGATTTTCTATTTAAGTTTGACACTCATAACTGTATATGAAAAACCTTCTAAAAAACGTTGTATGAAACCAAATCTATTGATTATCCTTTTATTATTGAGTCAACAGATCTTTGCTCAAAAAATTCCAATTGATATTTTGCCGTCTGGGCATATCATTGTCAAAGCAAATATTGAAGGAAAAGAAGGAAACTTTATTTTTGATACCGGCGGAGGAATAAACCTATTTTTCGATAATTTTGCCAGCGATTTTCGCCGGGATTCGTCTTATAATTTTTTCACTGCATATCGCGCCACCGGAGAAAGGATTGATGCGCCTTTATTTAAAAATAAAGAGATTACATTCGCCGGAAGAAAATTTATAGATGTTCCCTATTCAACTTTTGACATGACAATAGAGGGAATTGATGGAATAATTTCTCTTCAGATGTTTAATGAAACAGATTTTATCATTGATTTCGAAAATAAGGAAATAACCTTAACAGATTTATCAGATGATAGAGAATCCAAAAAATTTGATATTGAACTTAATACACATGCCGATAAAGCAACTGATATTTCGACATATGTTACACTGAATAACAAATATAAAATTCAAGTTATACTAGATTCAGGCGCAGGCAAAAACTCTTTTTGGCTGAGCGACAAATTTATTTCGGTTTTAGGTATAGACAAAAGTGAATTAGAGATGACGCAAAAGAAAAGCGAGTTTGATGATTCTATTATAACAAACTTCTACAGAGGAACAATTGGCTCAATTTCAAATAAATACATCAATTTAGATCAACCTAAAGTTCTCTTTGTTGAAGGTCTGATTTATGAAGGTAAAACAGGTATCGATTGGTTCGGAGATAAAATTGGAATTTCGCTAAAAAGTAAAAAGATGTATATTCTCGATTAGTGTTTCGTACACTTCCATCTTCTACAAAGCAGGTAGCTCAATAGATCGTAAATAAAGAGTTTTAGTGATTATGTTTGCTATTTGAAGACGTTACTAATCGCTTCTTATGATAAACGAATCAAAACAAACTCAGCTGTTTTTTGGTTGTATCTTTTTCGTTCAGTAGCGGAATTACTTCTTTAATATCGTACTGTCGCCGGCTAGTATTAAATTTACGAATAACAAATGTGTCACAAAAATCAGTCGCATTAAAGTTGGTGAAAGTGGTTTCGGCGATTTCCAACCCCTCTTTCGTTAATTTTCTGCCCACAGACATGTGGGGCAAATTAAACTTATTATTAAGTACATAAGGTGCAGATTTTTTAAACTGTTTACAATAGTTAACGATGGTTTGTGCAGAACAATCATCCAAGCTTATATAAAAAGTAAAATCTATTACGTGTTGAAAATAGTCAAAATTGTTAAACGTAATAGGAAAAGGTTCAAAACCAGCGATGATTTTCTTAAAACAAGAAGAAGCAGTAGAATATCTCTTTTCTTCTAAGTTAAACTCAAACAAACTAATATGTGGATCAGCATTCGCACTAGCATAACGTCCAATTATACTTTTTAATTGTTGTTTAATTTCCCTTACCCTGGAAAGAATTGGTTCATTTGGCTGTATAGCAATTGAATATTTATCCATCATTCTATTGTGGCGTGCGTTATTAATTCTCGGAACTATTTAAAGTTACACTTTCTACTGCGTATTCAAATCTATAGACCAAGAAATTAGTAACTATCGCTCACTGGTTAATTTTTTGGCAATTAAATATAATTATCTATATAAATTTGGTTCTAAAATCCCTTTTTTGACATAACTTTCTTTATTCATTTGAAAATGCATTTCTGTCATCATATTTAAATATTCTTTTAAAGTTGTCAGACCATATTCTTTTCTTAACAAATCGACATTTGCAGAATCCAATAGTCCTACTTTGGGGAAAGCCCTTCCAGTTGTCTCAACTTCGTAAGTAACTTGAGTGCCAAATTTTTGTTTTTTATTTGCATTTACCTGAACTCTGTCAAATAGATAGGCATAATTTTCTCCATTAGCATTCCCTTTTTTGACCTCTTTCTCCATATTTCTTAAAACCTTTTTCTGAAATTCCGGAAATTTATCACAATGTTGAACCAGTAACCAAAAATGGGTTGCTCCTTCTTTATCTACTTTATCTATTCCTAAAAAACCATATTCTTTATAATATTTATTTAACTTTGATTGATTGCTGAAAAATACGCTGTCTTTAAATGATTCCCACCTTTCAGTTGAGTAAGACTTATAAATTCCCGCTCTAGGTTTTGCTGCAATTTGGTCTATTTTTACCATCTCTAATAAATCATGTTTGATTCTCATCTTTTCTTTATCAGTAATATATTTTTGATTTGAACAGGCACATGCTAATACTATTAGGATAAAAGTGACAATCCGAAAACTTCTTTGTAAAGCCATAACTAAACGGGTCAAATTATTATAATCGATTATTAAATGAATAAAAATATAGAATAATATTCTCAAAATCTAAATGTAAATATTAACCAGAGACAAGACAAAGGTATTCACATCTCCCAAGGGTAGGGATTTTTTAATAACCTAGCATGATTTCACATATCAAGAATATAGAGTTTTTGTCGTGTTTTGTTACGAACCCGGTTCATAGGAAAAAGCATAAGAAAACAAATTGGAGGTAGATAGGAACAGCTTGAATAAAATCAACGATTCAATATATATTCGCATATTCAAAAAGGCGAATAGCAGACATGACATTCCAGCTTCGAATACAAAAAATTAGTGTCTATATGTTCGTGAATAGGAATTGTGAAGATATTGATTCAAAGAATCTTTGCTAAAAGACATGCTTTCAAATACATATAATAATCTACCAACTCCATAAATACAATAATATAATCCAAATTAAACTGAGTTAATTATTGTTCTCCGATAGATAGTTATCAACAACCGTATCAACAGCATCAAAATTGTATTCGTCATTGATCAGGAACATGCCTATTTCTAAATGCATAAAGGTGCTGAGTAAGTTCCAACAAATAAGAAGATTTTTTATACGACCAGTCCCGATGCACTTACCACATCCAATCGCAGGCGTTCTGATTCTCGAAAGAATTGTTATCAAAAAGGGATAACAATGCTTAAATACTGTATATTTGCAGACATATGAGTCACGCAAAAGAAAGAGGAAAACTTGAAAAGCTATCGACAAAAGTTGGTGGTCTTACAAATTACGATGATAAAAGTCTGGCAATCATTACAGATGTTTTTGAACAGTATTCTCATACTATCCGGATATTAAAAAATAAAAACCCAGATAGGTTTACTGGACAGTATAAGAACGAATTAGAGCAGGTTAAACTGGATAGGCGAACGCTAAAACTGGGTGATGAAGTTGATCGGCAAGAAAATTTTGTTAGATACAGAGATTCCCTACTGGCGGCCGTGAACAATGCTATATTCTTAATCAAAGAGAATGTATAATTACATCTCCCGCTAGCGCAGCACAAAAATCTAATATTGAAGTCCCAACTATTAACCAGATATGCGGACATAAAGGGTAATTCTCTGCAAGATTCTGTTAATCGATACTTAAGCATTTATCAATCAGAAAATTAGTTTGCGAAATACCAGTCGGTTCTTTTTTCAAAAATTGTTAATAAATGACAGTATCTGATTCCAGAACTGGCAAATAATAATTTCCTGTGTCAAGGCGTGCTTTCCCCTTGTTTTGAGAAGCATCATTTCCATGTATTTCTGTATTAAAGGCGTACACGTGTTTTAACTGCGGAATTTCACGAAGGTGAACCAAGGCCTTATCTGTAATAGCTGTACCAACCAGATTAATGTACGTTAGATTCTTCAGGCTATTTAAGTGAGCTAGACCTGCGTCCGTTACAGCCGTGTTTTCTAGATGTAATCGGTGCAGTACAGGTAACTGAGCAATAGACTTCATCCCATGATCACTAACGGTGGTCCCACCAATTTTGAGCTGAACAATATTTTCTTTGATTTGCA
>JAALOO010001043.1_pt1 | contig 21040 bp, 19 predicted proteins | sample 7257641 | NCBI WGS metagenome assembly JAALOO01 (sample SAMN14085613, study PRJNA598686) | mite metagenome | biome: ENVO:01001000; feature: ENVO:01001002; material: ENVO:01001226; isolation source: single female mite from University of Michigan culture on fish food culture... ...
ATAGTAAAGTCCATAAGTAAAAACCTTTGTATTTTTTTCTTGCAGCACAGTGTTATTCTTCAACTAATAGATCCGCAATTAATTGGCTCTAGGTAGGCAAACACACCTACGGAGGTGAGTAAACAAAACCTTTGAAAACACAGACGTAATTCACAGACGCACTTGTTTGCCACTTTGCAGTGAAGACACTAAACTACGTCTTTGAAAAAATGTTCTTTGCTCGACCCTGTTATCGCCCTAAGCTGGTCAACGCTACTTCACCTTTCTCCTTAAACAACAACTTAAAGAAAAGCCAAAAGGTACGCAATTTGTTTTTGCTGTTTTTTGGTTAATTATTTGTTCTTAGAAAACACACAGGAACTCCTAAGCTGCTTGACAATGTCAATTACATTTTTTAAATTTTTTTATTTCATGTTCACTGCTTAGCTATGAGGGCCACATTTTCAGACTTCAGCTCAGCACGCCAACATTCAACATACCAGAAACTGTGCCGAATGAACAGAGTTTCAAACTTTTTTGTGGCGCTCAACCGTCAACACTGGGAAGTTCTTAGTGGGAACACACTGGAAGTCTTGAGACAGTGTTTCAGCGGAGATGCCTTCCCTATCCAGCAGAAAGAGCAGCAGCCGAGGCAATCAATGAGAGCGCAAAGAGGTGGCAGTCAGTGCAGTAACTAGCAACAGTCACCACAACCACCACCGCCAACGATTTTCACCCGAGAGTTAGGAGTGTGCCGTCGTTGCCTTCTACTCCCGCCGCCTTCTTGCTGACTTTGTCTTTGGACTAAAGCGCAATCAGCGTACACACCACCACCACCACTTTTTGGTCGCCCTCACTACCATCTCCTTTTCTCTCCCGCTTACTTCGTTTCTCTTTCTCTCTCTCTCTCTCTCTCTCTCTCTTTCCGAAGTCTCGCCATTTCTCTCTCTCTCTTTCTCTCTTTCTCTTTCTTTCTTTCCTTTTATTCGTTACTGTACTCCTCTGCCCACCACCACCTCTCAAGTGAGAAGCGCAGAAGCGCAGCTCCGAAACGCTTCTTCCTCTTCTCCTTTCATCTCTTGCTCTCTCTCTCTCTCACTCTTTTCCTGTCGTCAGAGAGTATAGTCGAGCGACTGCTTCAGCTAGTACGGCATTACTGAATTGACTTTCGGTGAGGAATCATCAAACACCAACCAACCAACCAACCAACACCACGATCACTGACTTTACTGTTTTTACACCGAGAGCTTCCCACCACAGCTAAGCACACCTTCCAACTACCTGCTAATTCAGAAATCGAAAAAAATTTAAAGTGATCAAAAGCATCAAAAACATTATTATGCGTTTTTTTGTTGAACAAATGGCCTTCACCGGGAATGACCACCACCACTACCACCAGCACCGACCTTGTTAAAAGCACCAAAAGACCTGTTGGGCGCCCAATCTTAGACCTGTCAATATCTTTTCTAAAGTTCCACACTGTGACACTTGACGATGATTTATCGCCCCCACTTTCTCACATGTGACACTACGGCACTGTTCTGACTTGTTCCATCTGGTTGATTGGTTTCAATTGAAATTAATCGACAGCAACCTACAGTTTTCGCCCCTTTCTCACTTTGGTTTTTACCCATTTTACGTCAATGTGCTGATTCGTTCACTGGAAAGCAGGTTTGCGCAATTTTCACACGTGCCAACTCGCTGGCTTCACTTTCACTAACACGTTTCCGTTGAAGTTCGAAAAAGGAGGAGCCCCTTAATCTTTTTCATTGCAAGTCCTACGACATCATTTCACCCAGAATCAACTAAAGAAACTTTTTAGTAGTAAGTTGCACATTACTATTTAGATTTTGCAGTTTTATTTTATGCTTAAAATGCTAAGCAAAAATGCGTTTTTATGTGCAGCTAAATATTCCAACTCCGATGAAGCGTATCACAGCGGTGTTAGCATTGCGAAAGCAAATTTAGTGATTCTTTAACTGCATTTTGCAAATTCAAGCAGTATTTAGGCGTTTTGGGGCAACCATGTGAGCCGTTAAGATTAACGAGAAGCAACAGAGAGTTTTTTGCAGCAACAGCCAAACGGCCAGGCAGAAACTTGTAGCAAGGCTAGCACTTCTAGCACTTCTTTACATTGCAGTCTTCTTTTTTAATGTTTTTTCGTTCACAGTTGGCGCTTTTTTCACTTGTCGGTTTTTACAGCCTTTTTCACGCTTCACTGATTCAGCCAATGCTGCTGTTGCTACTGCTACTGCTAGTGCAGCAGTTGGCGATACTGCTGAGACTGCAAGGAAGACATGACAGAGAGAGAACCAATGCTGTTGCTACATGCTTTTTGCCTCATGCTTTTCTTCTTCTAAAATTGTAGTTGTAGTACTCTCACTTGGTGTGTTAGTCAGTGTCGCTGTGCTGTGCACGGCTCCAAAGTTCAGCGTCTCTGCAAAGGGTTGAGTGTGGTGCGAGACAAAACATTGGAAGTGCAGTTTGGTGTCTTTCTCTGCTTCTCATAAATTACACATTAGGCCAGCAGACGGTTTCTTCTCTTTGCTCCCTCTCCTCTTCTTTTCTCTCCTGTTGCTAAACGGCAAAAAACTGCTTTGCTGTTCATTTTCAAAGCAACTACATGTGTGTGTGTGATCTAAGTCAGTCTGATAGATTTTTTTTCAGTCTTTTTTCACAATTTCTTTTCCTCTTTAATCATCACTTGTTTCATCTCCGTTTTAAACTTGTTATCCATGTCATTGAACTTGCAATCATTTGCCCTCTCTCACTACCACTACCACCTTTTTATCCATCTTCGGCATTGATTACTGCTAATTAGATCTTGTCAGCCTGAGGAAACTTCATCTTCATTTTTCCTTCTGTTCCTCCTGTTGGCGCCGTAATTAGCTCCTGCTTAGCTGCTGGTGCTGCTGTTGTTAGCTCAAGAGAGTTTTTTCTTTGCCTCTTCACTTCCCTTTCACTTGAGCGCACTACCGGATTGCGGTGTCGGGTGCTCACTATCACTACCAGAACTAGTGACAGTGACAGTGACAGTGACGGGAAGCGGTATTTCTGTCTATCTGAATGTGTGTTCCTTTATCATTTTTACCAAACGCACACTTGTTGACACTAATTTGGTGATAGTGATTAGAGAGCTGTTACTATTACCACTACCACTGTTGCCCCCATCACCTTTTTCCCACTGAAGTGCAGACATTTGTCCCCTTCTTTAGTAATCATATTTAGCAGCTGTATCTAAGGCTTTTTCTGTGTCTGCAGACACCACATTTCGGTAATTACAGCTTGGCACCCCTCTACGTCTGAGCAAATGTCACTATTCGTTGAACTATTGACGTGTTTCTTCTGTGTACCTTGAGTATAATTTTTTACCATGTTTCTATTTTAAGCCTGGATTTCTGTTTGCGGCTTAGGAAAGCTGCTGGTATCATCGAGATAATAGTTTTTTTTCTGTGTGATATCGCTCATCTAAAAAAGTTAAGTGAAAGTCAACAAGTCATGCTGATTTAGTTCAAATTATTAATATGTATGCATGATGATGGTGATAACAACAGTAGGGTGAATCATTTTCTGGTCAAGTACCTTTACTTCTTGAATAATCTACTTTATTCTATTTCTCATCAGTTGCTAAAAATAGCTTTATTTCTCTGAAAGCTAAGCTTCCAGTTCTCTGACCTTCATTTTTCACTATCATTTTTAAAATATAAGTTACTTCTTGTAACATAAAACTACATAATATGCTAATGTGACAGCTTTCTAAAATGGTATTGTGTGTCAGTGATCGATGATTACCGTGTTTGGATTACCGAACCAAGCGAAAGCCGATAGAAAAGTGGTAAAAAATTTAATTTAAAAGCAAATTCAATTTTTTGTGAAATGTTTCAAACAGTGTAGTTGCGTAGTTTTGACGAGCACAACATAAAAATGCAATAAGGAAAAATGAAACAGAGCCCACTGTGACATTTTACAGTAGTCGCCCACATTGGCACTTCTCTCTTTCTCTATCTCATCTTCGGTCTTCATTAGCGAAGTGGCGATGGTGGTGGTGGCGGTGGAAGTACCACCATAAAATCAATACTCGCTTATCAGCGATTGACGAGTTTGCACTTGCATTTCAATTGACGGTTGCAGTGTGCCCTGAAAGTGTTGGCTGGTGGTAGCACTGCTCACGGAATTGCTTCCTGTTGTTGTTTGTTTGGAATGCTAAAATGGCGGAAGGAGAACATGGTCTTCTTTGCTACTACCACCTCCGCCACCACTGATTAGAAGAGCTAGTGGGAATGTAGTCAGTGATGATGATGGTGGTGTCTCAGCAACACCGTCCTTCTGACCAGCATCCTTTGACCAGCAGCAGCAGTTTCAATCTCCTTTCAATCCTCTCAATTTGTTCCTTCCTTGCCCCCTAGAATCAATAATTGAGTAGGCCGAGAAACGATTTGCAATAATATTTGCTTTCGGTCTACTGGTACTGTGAGCGTTGATGAGCAGTATTGCCGCAGTGTTCGGACTGTTGACTTTGCACCGGAGCGATGGTGCGAAAAGGCGAGATCTAGCGTGGTGAAGAGGGTTGCTAGGCTCACGGCGAGAGCTGTTGTCGCTGCTGATGCTGCGGCTGCTGATCGCATTTCAAATAGAGATGTTATTTTGTTTGCTCTCTCCTTTCAACGGGTTTCCATTTAGTCCTTCTACCTTCCTTCTACCTGCCTTTTTTCTATCTACCTGCAATTTAAATAATAAATGGATGGAATCGAGATTAAATTCACCCACGCACGTTCAGTTTCAGCTGAAGCGGCTAATGACCGAAAGGAAGGGTACTGCTGGGGTGCTGGTAGAACTGATTTTCACCTAAAATCTGAAACCTGCCGGTTCAAATGCATTAGAATTTAACCCCAATTACACTGTATTGTCAAAGCTGAACATTGAAGTTATGGCGCTTGAGATAGTAATAGGGCCGATTAAAGTTGCTCGTTTTTCCTGAAAATTTTTTTAGAACAAAAATTAATAAACTAAAGATTCAGATGGCATTTGAACGTGCTCACCATTCACCGTAATTGTGGCTGCGCACATCCCCCGCATTTCATTAAATCCGTTTCCGTTGTTTGAAAGCAGCAGTGAACAAAAAAACAAAATAATAACTTTATCGGAATGCGGCATTTTGTCAACTGTCGAAATTCACTTGAAGAATCGAAGCGTAATATTTATAGCTCTTACTGTCGTATTATGATAATAAGAATGTATCTGTGTCTGTGTTTGTCTCCGGTAATACGCCCAAATGGCGAAAGATATCATTCGGGCGAATGGTTACGGCACTACTGCTATTACGCTGCCATTGTGTGTGTTTACCGGCGGCAAAAGCATCACCGTTTCTCAGTAGAAGTCTCTATAAATAGTAGCTAAATGCTCAAGTGCATTGTCGTCGGTGGCGGTGGTGGTGGTGATGATGGTGATTGTGATTGTGCTGGTGGTGATGGTGTCACCGAAATGAAGTAGACGATGCGCACTCTAAGAATGCGGAGGCCAGTTGTTGATCCAGCTGTAATTAGTGACAATCGGAGTGTGTGTCTGTGTCTGCGTTAATGTGCTAATGTGGGCCATCGGCATCAGGCATCGGTTATCACCACTGCCTCTTCTCAGACACAGACGCAGACACGGGCTAATTGCCAGATTGTCTACATAAAACATTGTTGCCATTATTTCAGACAGATGGACCAGCGAGATGGACATCGATGCGGTGTTGGTGCCCGCAAATGTCAATGCTTTTAGTATTTGTTGTGTCCATTGTGCTGATGCTTATTGGAATAATGCTATTAGTCTTCGCCCCTTCGCATATTAGCGGGGGTTTACTTCGGCTTCTATGCACAAACCCACTTCTCCCTGAACACTTTTACCAGGAAAAAATTGCATTCATTGATGTACTGCCATTTCTTCTTGCGTGATTGAGTTTAGTGCCGTACTTTAGTTTACTTGTTGTTTTTATTTGTTTACCAGCTCCGTCATCTGATATATCAGTTTTTATTTTAACTATCTTTCATTTATTTGCTACTGAATCAGCTGACATTTAAAAGGTGGTGATGATTATTGATCTAATGTTTGCTCTCACAAGATCATATTTCTTTTTTCTATCACTTCTTTTCTTTATCAAACACTGCTGACGAGTATTAGACATGAAATATGTATGATATATCTTTTCAGGTGTCCTCGATAGTTCTCTGTGCACTGTGTCTCGCCACTGACCGTTCAAGCAAAGGCGGTAAACAGACTGCACACATTGCAACATTATTCATTACACACGCTTTGTGTGTGTGTGTTTGTGTGTTTGCACAAAGATTTGCCCGGTAGTTCCCTATCAGCATTCACAACTTCCACACAGACTGATGACAAACTCACACTGCAAACACAGTGTGCTCACTGAATTAAGGAGGAGTGGTAATTGCCTCTTGGTCTTCTGCCTCTGTGCCCCCGCCAGTTTGTGTGTGTGTCCTCAACCAGTGAAGCGGTCTGTGCGATGACAACGGCCCGCAATTTGGGTCATCTTCAGTTGGATCTTTATTAGAGCAAAGTGGAAGAGGAATTGCCAGAAGAAGAAGACTAGCTTTATGGAAAACTGGATAGTCATAATAAATAGTGTGAATAGAGGCTCTCGGCACAAGACAGTCAGATAAATATTTGAACTTGAGTTATTAATTGAAACGGTAATGTGCAAAAGCCTGGACAGAATCAACATCAACATTTGCCTGGAAAACGTTGCAGTGCCTAGAATCAGTGCTGGAGTTTGGTGAATTTACAAAAAAAGAAGGCGATCAAAGGCGGCATTTTAAGATGACGGTGATGATGAAAAGAATTAAGAAGAGGAGGATGAAGATGAACTGTTTTTAAATGTTAAGAGAAAAGTAGGCCCCTAAAACATACTAAGCTTGATCGTAAATTTGCATTTAAATGCGGAAGCTGCTTCGCTCCTTCTACCAAGGTTAAATCCTCATTCTTGTGCCAATAAACGGCAGCGGTGATGGTGCTTTATGATGTCGATTGACAAGTTGCAATTTCTTTTTTTTGCTTTAGCATTGGCTGCCTTCTTTTGCCTGGTTTTGCCTTTTTTACTGCCGTTTCGCTAAAATCGGGAGCGCTGCCGCCGTCGCCAAAGCATTACCATTTGCTTTGCTCTTCTCTCGATCTTTTTTGCTTGTGCATTACTGTTGATCTTTTTGCTGACATACTTTTCCTCTGTTTTTTTCTTTTCTCCCTTCCTCTTTTTCTAGTTTTCCACCTCTGGGGACACCTTATTGGAACTGGTCGCCATTGTGACATTGGCAGAGTTTGTTTGCCCATTTGGTGCCCGTGTCTGCGCGGACTGTTGCCTCCATCTTTCTCTCTTTCCCTGGCATTTGGCTTTCCACTGAAAATCAACCCCCTTCTTCTCACATTTCCTCCCCTAGTGTTTGTCCCTCGGCTGCTCTGAAGTCGACAGCGGCGGCTGGACAACAGTAGTGGTAGCAACAACAGCAGTAGCAACTCACCTCTAAGTTGTTGATTTGGGCTGGTTGCAAACAAAAAAGAAAAAGGAAAAAGAAGAAAAGAAGAGTGGAATTTGTGCAAACACACACACACACTCACACAAAAGGGAGGCAATATCGATTGCTGTTTGTCTTTTTCTTTCTTTCACCACTGGTCCTCCTCGTGTTGCACCGATCATTCGATTCGTTCATTCTCCGGGAGCAGTTGCAGTGCAAGTGTGCACACACACACACACACACACACTTTTTCCACCCACACAATACCGCTGGAAGGGCCACTTTGCACACCTTGTGTGTTTCAAACAACAACCCGGACAGTTTGCGGACGATACACTCTGCGAAAATGGTGTCGACAACGATGGCCAACACAACAGTGCAGGCTGCACCTTTCAGTGAGAAATCATTTCAAAAGAGTGCGCCACAGCGCCTGATGCCTCAACGCCGCAGCAACTCGGAGGAAAGTGGTGCACCACTGCTGCTGAAGGAGATTTCCAGATTCGCTTCAGCGACGAACTCACAGAGAAACGAAGACACAACGGCTGCGGCGGCTTCAGTTCCTTCCATCTCAGATTGGGTGACCAGCTCTACCCACCCATGTTCCGACGACGCACTCCCCGACAGTCTGTGTCCTTGTGCAGCAATGTCCGACTGCAATCGTTCAGTAGGCGATGATGGTGAAGAGGGGGTGGCGAATGAGGAAGTGGCCAAAACTGGCCGTAATCAGGCCGCCTCACTGCGACCACTCCTCTCACTCAGCAAATGCAGTGCACCGACGTCTTCAGCAAATCACCGCTCATCTTCTCTTTTCTCCTCCTCTTCCTCTTCTTTCCCCTCCACTCCCTCCTCTCACACTTTCACCTCCCCCTCCTCCCGATCGTATCCCCTCTTCATCCACTCTCATCTTCCCCACTTTACTTTCCTTCCACTCTTGCTGGCGGCACTCTTCTTTATCTGCGTCGCGGCGCACTCGTCCGCTTCTGCGGCGGCCATCTTTGGCCAGAAAAAGGCAGACACCGTCACTGACAGCAGCAGCAGTGTCAGCAGCAGCAACAGCTTAAGCAGCACCTTGCCCAGTGTTCCGGCAGTTTCACATATCAAAAGTAGTAGTAGTCATCACAGTAATTCAGCAGCACTTCATCCCAATCAGCCACTCGCACCGCTTGCAGCCCCACCACCGGACCAGCAGCAGCAGCACAGCATTCAGGAGCGCCTCAATCCAATTGAGATGATGATGCTGAGCAATCTGATCAACCAGAAGCAGCACCACCACCCGGAGTACCACTACAGGCCATCGCACAGTGCGTACGCTGAGCACATCTTCGATCCAAGCTCAGAGGAGATCACGGTGAACCTGGAGAGCTCGGCACGTACCCTCTCCGCCTCGCAGAAGCGTGACATTCACGAGGCCATTGATAACATGTACGGCGTGCACGGCAACCGACGAGCTGGAGGAACAGGAGCAGGAGGTCAGCAGACAGGCGGCAGCTCTTCGGGCGCTTCAGCTGAGGGCTCGGTTGGGCAGCAGCAGCAGTACTATCCTTTGCATCACTCAAAGACTGCCAGCTACCACCGCCACCAGGCAATGGACAATGGCGAAGAGATGAGTGGGGACGCAGATTTCACGGGTGGTGACGCTGCTGCCACGGGACACCACGACCAATCATCTGGCGACACCTTTGCTAGGGAGATCCCCAAGTGGCTCTTCTGGCTGCACCCGGCCCGGACCCACCTGACACTGGGTGAGGCGCACGCCCTCGTGAAGAGCGTCATCAACAATGGACTGGTGGAGAAGCTCGACTTTAAGACGCTGGAGCACCTGACGCGCAAGTACGCCCCTGGATCGGCTGACCCCGACAAGGACGAGGACTTCATTGAGCTGCACTCGGAGACGTCCAACGAGTCGGCCGATGTGGCCGACGTCTCAAAGCGCAGTGGCGGAAGCAACAAAATGACAGCGGTTAAGTTTGAAAATGAAGATCCGCTAAATCCTGAGGAGGAGCTGCTGACGGTGAAGGGTGAGGGCGATCAAAACAACCCAAAAGAGGGCCCGACAAAGCCAAATGGCGACGCCTTTGCTAAGAACACTCCAGATAATGGCCGAAGTGAAACCGGACCAGCTGGTGGAAATAGCAAAGACAAAAGCAGCAGCAACAACAATAACAACAATCCATTCGGGTCTGCCATCATCAATGAGGACCTCTTCAAAAACTACCAGAACTTGGAGCAGGTGATGGAGATACTGATGCACTCGGAGAATACACTGAAGAAGCGCGGCGAAGGGCCCCAGCTGTCCATCGACTCGGCGCTCACTGTGCTGCGTGAACGACTGCTGCTGGAGCTGGCGCGACGAAAGGCCAAGGCGACGGAGAAGCAGATTCAAATCAACACCGAGATTCTCAAGAAGCTTGGCCGCCGTCGACGTCGCCGAAGTGTCGCCGACTGGCAGTTTGTTGAGTTTGCAGGCAGCGACGATAGCGAAAAGCAGCCATTACGACGACAACAGCAGCAGCAAAAGCAGCAGATTGACTGCGATGAGACCAAGTGCAACCTCCATGATCTCAACAGCAAGTGGTCCAATGTCCACCAGTCGCTGGCCAATCTAGTGGGCGACTTTCACGTGGGGGCTCTAGCACCAGCACCAGCAACACCAACAGCTGACCTCAATCGAAACACTGCGACCGGAGGAGGAGAGTCCTCGCACCTGTCCTGGCGCCTGAGGCCGTACTTTGGCGGCGGCATCGGCAGCGGCAGCAGCAGTCAACGTTTTCGCAACAATGACAAGTACATCGCCGCCTTTGATGCAGAGGACGAGGACGCCAATGATCCGCAGATGGGCAATCGGCTGGAGATGGAGTCGGCAGCATCACCAGCAGTTTCTGAAACTTCGGGGGATCAGGATCTCTTTGAGGGCATCAAGGACGTGTACCAGCAGCATAATCGAAACCGTCTCACGTACAGCAACAGCCACCAGCAGCAACAGCAGCCGGCAACATTTCTGGCCCTCAGCCCGCTGGCGAACGCTGCTCGAATTCGCATCAATTCTCGCAAGCCGGCACTCAGATTACAGCCTTCTCGTCCGTCGGCGATAAGCTCCTATCGACGAGCGAAGCTAAGCCGACAATGGAAAGCAGAGTGAATGACAAAAAACAAATAAAAAATATAAAGTTCTACGCGAAAAAATATGTCAAAGTAGCTTTCAATCTGCCACAGAAAGAAAGTATTTCTCACTCACTCCTTCTCCTCCTCCTCTTCTTGCAAAATGCTATCAGTATCAGGTGTCTCTTTGAATAGGTAAGCAATGATGATTTTTGCTCGATTTTGAAAAAAAATTTGTACTAATAAACCACTTTTCTCTTAACCTCTCCGTAGAACGCTTCTCCCCCTAGACAAATCCTAGGCGATCCTTCCTCAAATCCTAGAATCTACAACTTAATATTTTTTTGCTAACCAAAGGTTACCATCATCATTCATCTTTTTATTAGTTGTAGAGAGTATTTGCTCTTTGCTTCTTTCTTCGTTCCCCTCTCTTCTGGTGCAATTGAGTCCCTTTAGCAGCACACTGGCATCTCGTTTACCACCATCTTCATCTTTATCACCTCGTCTTTTCTCCTCTTTCTTCACATACAACTACACATTTGAAAACATTAATGCTAATTTTATTTATTACTCGTTTAAATCATCAGCAGAATATTCTATTCTATCTCTTGACACTATTTTTAATTTAATAAAAACTAAATAGAAAAGAGAGATTTTTAATAATAAAAAAAGTTAAACTCAAACGTAATATAAATCTCATAAACTTTGACATACTCAAGTTTTCATTTGAATTGGAAATTGCCACTTCTCTCTCACTAGGCACTTTTTAGTCGGCAACTCAACTATGACCACCATTCTCGGTATTAAGTTTCAGTGTATTGCAAGTGGTCAAACGCTTCGAAAGCAAAAAAGAATTACACTTACTCACACACACACAAACTCACACATAGTTTGCCCAGTTGCAACACAGTATCCACTAGTGCCAGTTCTTGAGAATTACAATTTCATTTGTATTTACAAAAATGCGCTCTTGCTATTTCTTTTCATTTTTCTCACTTCCGTTTCTACTATTTCACAATGGCGGTTTGCTTTAACCTTTTTCCTTATTATTCAAATTCTCTGTACCACTTTCACATTACTTCTACTTTGCATGTCACCCACTTGTTTGCTTTCTCCAACTCCCTTTTTCTTCTTTCTCCTTTTATCTCTTTTTTCTTTCCCCTCTTCATTGATCTAATTTCGAGAGCACTTTGTGCAGTCTATTTATCATCTTTGCACACCCTCAGCTCCACTATCACCACCACCACCCCCAACTTCAGCCATCCGTTGACCGCACCATTGTGACACAGCACCACCACCACCAAAGCACACACAGCACAATATTATTGATGATGATGATCCTCGATGACACGACACCAACACCAACACAAAAAGACACCGTTTGTACAGCTATTTGAATACTATAACACACACAGACACTGCAATAATGGATATAATTTAAATAATAAAATACCCAAATCTCTTTGACTTTTTGCTCTACCTGTGGTCAATGGCTAGCAGCAGCACTGGCAGCACTGCTGGCCAATCATCACTTTAGTTTGGCGCCTAATGTTCTCCTGTCAGTCATCGGGTGAATCACAGAGTGAAAGGGCACACTTCATTTATCAGTCAAGTGCAACACGTGGGCAGTCGATTGATGATGGACGTTGAAAAGTCGTCTACTCATTTAAACTGTCTACTGCCCTTTTCTGAAGACTGCCGTTGCTGCTGCTGTTGCTCGTCAACACTTCATCGTTTTGGCTGTGGTGCAAGCAAGGATCATATAAGCGACATCATCATCATCACCTCCTTAATCACTTGTTTCATTAGCTCTATCCGAATTTCTAAATTTTACAGCGTTTTTTGTTGTCAAGTGTGTTATTGTCCGCCAAGTTGAGATGTCAACCTTGAAGATGACAAACTTGTGAACAAAAATTATGTGAGTTGATTGACTTCAACATAAGGTTTTTAGAGAAAAAAGTTATTTTGAAAATGTGTGTGTATTGTTCAGAATTTTTTGCTGTTTTTACTGTTTTGTAAAATATTGTTTACCAAAACAACTTAATTTTTGTTTTGTTTATGTCAACTGATCTTGATCCTAAACAGCTTTTAGTTTTCTAATCAAGATTTCAAGATATTGTACCAATTAACCTGTTTGTTTAGTATGTTTCAATTGGGCACTTTCAATTTGAATAGCTAATTGAAAAGTTCGATATTTTTATTACATCATCTTTAGACGTCACTCAATTCACTGTCACTGATAATGCTGTTTTTGCAGAGTTGTGGTTAGTGAAAGAAGTCTGTTTGGTCTACCGAAGTGGTTGTTTGCGTGTTTGTTCGACTGGCAAACAGACGGATTAGTGGTAGCCGCTTTCCCTTTCGATCTGCCTTCACTTGATATTGTTATTGGTAAACTTTGTTGTGCAGTACTGAAATACTTTCTCTAGTCAACTACCGCTCAATCGATGTACACACACATTCTCATGTAGGGCGGCCTCATCGGTTTCTATGAATTGCCTGTCTGTCTGTATGCAAATGTACTTGTACTCTTCAGGTCACCCGTTGTGTGGTCGAAAGTGTTGTCACTCTACTCTGCTCATTGCACAACTCCGCAGTCCACTGTGCAGTACAGTAAAAGTGTTGCTCTGAATTGAACCATCCTCATCCAAAAATTGATCGGTGTTCCCAATTGTTGATTGAAGCCTCCGATTGCATGGATGCGGCCACCACCACCACCACCACCACGAATAATCGTCCTTCACTCCTGCCACCAGTTGAGCATGCCATCTGCAACAATGTCTCCAGCAGCAGCAAAATGAAGAAGATAGCCGCACTATCGAAAGGACTTATCTCCTTCTCTTCGTTTTAGCTGAAGCTCACTAACCATAATTGTGAGGCGTCTATTTTCAGGCTAAATGAGGCACTGTAAATTGTTTCCAAATTGTTGCACTTAGGTACTTTTGTGTTTGGTGTTTGTTTTTCCTTTCGATTCTTATCTAACTTTTGCCCCTCTAGATTTTAAAACATTTGCTGCTTTAGTGGCTCCAATGAAAAAAATGCTAATTAGATTTTTGCTGAATAATTCTTCACATATTCTTACTGCATTCCGTTACTTGAATATTCGCCACTCTCCTTCTGCCCTCATTAGTGGTCATTATCGTCGCTGACAATCAGCATCTCAATCTGCCCCTTTTTCCTCGTTTTCTCTTTCTTTTCCACCTTCCTCAGCATAATTGTTCGATTATCTTCTCACTCACCTGCATCTTCTTCTCTCCTGTCCGTTAAGTGTGTGCTCGCGCTAGGTATATCGTCTTCTTCATATGTTTTGTTCACTAGTTCAGTTCGTTTCAACTTGCCACAACTCGCACACCTCAACTCAACGTCCAGCTCTGCTGCAGCATCGTCGCAAGCAGGCAGCCAGTCAGTCAGCATCAGTGAGTCTTGTCAGTCGAGTTTCGCCCACAACGCAAACAACACGCTCACCGCAAGCAACAGCGTGCGATCTTCAAAAGTGGCCGCCGGTTTTGCTATTAGAGAAAGCAGTTCATTTTAAAACACTCACTTTCAACTAGCGTCATCAGGTGGTTCGGGTGAACTTTACCGTTTTTTTTGTCCAGGAAACGGAATCAAAAAGCTTTATCAACACACTGAATAGGCACCATCACCACCACCATGTGCTATGCATCTGCAAGTTAATCTGAAAACTCTTCTTAGAAAGCTGTAAGCTTCACCACCACCTTTGTCATCACCAGCATTTCTCATGCTTCTCTACGGTCTCTTCCCATGACAAATTGCCGCCCGAAGGAGCCGGTAAGTGAAATTGTGCTCGCAAGTTCTGTGTTCATGCGCCTTTCAATCTTTCTTTCTTCTGCTCTTTCATTCATTCTGTTTTTTTTCCATTTGAATCAAATCTCAATGGACTTTACTCAGGCATAGAAATAGCAACAAAATTTCTCCCATGAATGTCAAGTATGAGTGGTCTGTGCATGTGTGTGTATGCTAAAGCGCTGCTTTTGTTGAAGAAGAACGTGCCAATCACTTTACAGTTTTAGAAAAAAAGCAGGTTAATCTCATAGGAAAAATATGGAAAAATTAAACAAGGAAGAATTTGTTGCTACTATTGTTAATTTTGGGCTTGACTGCCTTTGTGCTGGTGTGTAAGACAAAACACGACACACTCACAAAAAACAACCACTGCTAACAAGGAAACTTCCTGAGTGTGTGTGTTGTCAAACTGATTGAATTTTTTAGGTCTGCCTGTTAGAAGTTAGAGAAGCAGTATCTGCATTGTATCTGCTGCTCAAAAGTGAAGAGAAAGAAAGCAGTTCAGTTTTTGCCGTCTTGCTAAGTGTTGCGATTTGACAATATCGAGCTGTCGATCTTCAATTGAAGGTGCACACATTTACACTGCTGACTTCTGAAAGTGCCGCAATGACGCCCGAAACTTAGTTTTTGCTTTAAAATTTGACTTTAATTTTTCACCTCTTCACTTTCACTTTTCTTCCGTAGCCGGGTAAAAATTAAAGCATCAACAACAGCAAAAACAAAAATTGAGTAAATAATGTGCCTTCCGAAGACCGCGACGGCGTCACTAACAGCGGTGGCTCATCACCGTTCAGAACGAGTGCCAATTGTTGTGAAGCTCTCCTCAGTGCGTCTTACCGCCCAACTGCTGATCATCATCTTCTTCCTCTTTCTTCAGTTCTTCGCATCACCCGCCAGCTCTAATCGACACCACCTTCGAGGTGGTGGTGGTACTTTACAGTCATCGCCTTCATCATCCTCATCATCGTCACCACCACCGGCAACAAATTATCACCGAACAACAGCTTCGCTAATCGGCAGTCACCACCGTCAAAGCAAGTCATCATCGAGCAGCAAAGCTGCCTCTCCAACAGTAACTGACTGGCATTCTCAACACAGCAGTAAGTTTCCCCCTTTTTCCCCTCCCAAGTTGACAGGAAACATCATCTTCTTTTCATCTTGACTTGTTTTTTCCAATGAAGCAAGTGCGCTAAATTCTGCTAGTATATTTAAAGTAGTCTACACTGCAACGGCAACATCAAAAGGGATGCTCAGGCAGCTGACCATCAGCCCACTTGTGCGTCACTAGTGTCTGTCACTGGTGTGGCGTTGCCAGCCTGAACGGTGATCTCTAAATTGCTCGTATCAAATTGCCATCTTCTTTATCTTCATTTTCGTTTTGCATAACCAGGACAGTAAGCGCGAACGCATCTACTCTCTCCATATTTCTTTTTTAACGCGAACATACATTTGTCTAATGGCTGAATTGAATAGGAAGCGCAAATCAGGGTTCAAATAAACACATTTCAACGGCGACAGTGCCGACATTTGATCCTCCTAACACCGCCGCTATGTTCTGGTGTCCACCTCCCTTGCAAGGTAGTCAAACTGGTGAAAAAACTGGGAAAGAAAGTGAACATCGCCTTACCACCACCTGACAGTTCTCATTTTTTGATTATTGTTATTTCCTCTTCGACTTTGGGTTGAGTTTGTTGTTGCTGCGCTTCAGTGGATGAATTGACGACGATGACGATGATGATGATGATTCAGTTACCTGGCAGTCGTCTTGTTAAAGCCTAGCCGTCACAAATCTGTACGCACAGGCGTCGCCGCCTCAACTCTGATGATGGTTGCGTCATCTAAAAATACCTGATTTTTACTCAAAGTTAAAGTCCGAAAAAGAAAGAAGAAGATGAAAGTACATTTGGCCTGGAAATGGACTGTAACTCGATATTAGAGCCCTTTTTGCTCGTCCGTTTTACAGATCATTTTACTACTTATCGTTCTTTCTTTTTTACTTCTTTCTTTCTTTCGACACTTTTGTTGTTCCATTTCCTCTACTCATTCGCTCATTCACTCGCTCATTCAGTCATTCAGCCATTCAGTCACAATTCAGTCATTCGGCAACTGCTTTTTTCCGCTATTTTGTGTACTGTACTATACCGACACTGGTGCCATTAGGAAGGTGCGAAGGAGCTAGTTGGATGGCTGGCAAAGGTTGCAGTTTTAGAGCACTTTGCGCTGCTTTTTGCTTCTGCCAAAGTGACCACAGTCACTGCTGCCGCCGCCGGCTTTCAGCTTAGCCGTAAAATCACTTAGCTTTTGCAGCTTTGATGATGATGATGATGTTCCTTCTTCTCCCGAGCTCTCTTTCTCTATTATGTAAATGTGCACACCGAGTGCTGCGCGCATTTCGGCGCACTAACTAACGAGCGATGCGTACTTTTTTGTTTGTTACCGTTGTCGCCGGTAAATGCGATGATGGCATTCGTTCGCTCTACTATAAATAAGACCATTTTTGATAGTGAGCAAAGTTGGAAAACAAAAAACACGGCTGACAAAGTCAACGCCAATGAGCAGCAGCAACAACGGTAATTGCGTGACAAAAAAGGGGTGCGCTGAGAGGGTGGCCTGCAACAGCAGTGGCCATATTGAAGCACCTGCAACAGCCTAGCACTTATTCTGCTAATCCATTTTGTCGGCAGCAGTGAATATTGTCCTTCTAAAAATAGACTCATCTAACTATCGCTCTTGATAAAGAAACTGTACTTTTGTTTGCTTTGCCATTTTAGGTGAGTTTTAATTAATAATGTCAATTTTTTCAACTCAAAGTTCAGGGTAGGTTAGGCAACCAGGGATAAAGTGAGAAAAAGAGGGAAAAAGGAAATCAAAGGCGATCATCATTAAATGAAAAGGGAGTGCGACTACAAACACTGATTTCAGAGGAATTTTGTTTCTCTTTACTTGTAAAACAAACTGATTTTACCGGCTTATTAGGCTTGGACGTTGAGGTCTCTGAACTGTTCACCTTTTTTGCATAGAGCACCAAGCACCTCACTGAGTAAGCGTGTGTGTGTGCTCATATGTTCTGTTCTTTCTTAATCAACATAGTGTACTCATTATTTCTAATCAGAATTTTATTAAAATGTATTTGCTTTGCATATTGCCCTTTAGGCAACAGTTTGCATCACCCTTTAACTTTTTTACTAGCCGTTGCTAACTTTATCTTTGATCTATTTTTTCTAGGCATATTTAGAAAAATAACTGCACAAGTTTTCTAATAATATTTGCATACACATTAATTTTATTAGCAGTAATTTGTCATAATGACATTGCTACATGCAATGCAAAACAGTATTTGAAGAATTAATATATTTAGTACTTTTTTCAGGTAATAAAACATAAAAATTGCTTGTCTAAAATGCACTTTGAATTTGCACTAATTGTCAACCAAAGTAGATAAACTAATTCAGTGTTTTAAATAAAAAAGTTGTGAAAGTTTTCACAAGTTTACATGATTGCCAAATTTACCTGTTGTCTATTTTAAATAAAACATGTAGTTTTTGCGGTTTTACCGCTTACGCTGATGTTGCATCATCATTAGTTGCTGTTGCAGGCTAAGACGACGTAAATCTCATTCATGAGAAAGCTGTTTTCTTTCATCAGCTGTCAAATGACTTAATTTGACTGCTAATTAGCCTGACGAAAATGCAGAAGATTCTTTTTATGTGCTGATGTGTCAGTAGGTTATAATTAAGGTCATAAGAAGCACGACGTGGCATGATGACCACAATGGTGATGGTCATTTTTGCATTATCACCTCCAATTTGTCTCATTTTTGGTGTGATTACACTGAGCACAGATTTACAAGCATCATTGACTGGCGCTTCAATTGACAGTTGTGACTGCCTGTCAGCTGTTCAGCTCACCGTTGCTGTTGATTTGACAACACACGTTGAGCTTTTAAAGGGAATGCAACTTCTTTGGTTGAGATTTTGCATAGAAATAGCATCAAATTGCAATACTACAGCATTTTAATAATTCATAATTCCACTGTGAAGGTTCTCACCGTCTGGTTTCGCATCTTCACAGTAGCTGGGCAATTAGGTAATTAATAAGCGAGCACGGCTACCGCCGCCGTAAAGGTGTCAATTGTAAATGTCCGTCTACTGCACTTTGCTATTCATAAGCATGGCGCCCATTCACCTGTGCATCGTCGGTAATTAGTATAACCGCACTCTCTCGAAATGTGTGTGTGTGTATATTTAGTAAATGAAAAGTAGCTGGCTGGTTAACTTGTTCTTCAATGTGTGCATATGTGTTCCTTTAATCGACAGCTTATTCAACATCAGCTTAGACGCACTTTTTCTCTTTTTTACTAACTGACCCTTTGTCTTTGTGAAAATGCACGGTTGGGAAAATGTTAACATAACGTTTTTAAAAGTCGGTGAGAGTGAGAGTGTCCATTTAGAAAGTTCAGTTTCAATTTTTTCAGCTTCAGTTTTAACCTTTCGCTCCCTCGTTCGCTTTACACCAAGCTGAGAAAACATCAAATGATGCGACTGAGACAGAGAGAAAGAGAAAGACATTGCCTTCAAACGATGGGAACGATGCCGGCAAATTGACCAGCCAATTAGTGGTTGGCGACTGCGGTGACGGCGGTAGTCGTTCACTCTTCACCACCACCACCAACAACAGCAGCAGTGGTGGTCGTGGACAGACAATGGATGAATGGTCAGCACACTGATGACTCCAGTGTGCCATTCGATAGAGCTCACGGTGGCACTCTGCCTGGATGAACTGGCTAATTGACACCGCTGTCATTCAGAAGATGATCGTCATTTAACGGATGCGCAGTCTCTCACTCTTCCCTTCACTTGAAAGCAGCAGTCTTGGAAACTAGGCGGGGAGTGAAAGTGAAGGAAGGGATAAACGACTGACCAAGGGAAGATTTTCAACAGTAAAGTGATCACCATTTAATGATTTTTACTGCTCATGCAGATGCTTCTGGTTGACTTGTTTCTTTTCAAAAAAGCAATTTTCGTTTTTTTGTTTCTGAAGTTTTCAAAGTGACTTTTTCATTTTTATTCAGATCTATTTATTTTAATGGCAAATTTTAAAGATTTTAATTTACCTGTTTAATTGCCATTTTTTAATGAAGACGATTTTAAAAGTGTTTGTTTGTAGTTAAACCGAGACTCATTAAATTGAATTTGTCTGTTGGAGTGCTGATTGAGTTGTTGGAGACGTGTGTATGTGTTTGTACTTGATGACAATGGCACTTGTTTACTGTCAATTGGTGGCAATTTATTGACTAGGCGGCTCGTCCTGTGCTCTCTGTTTCTGTCTCTGTCTCATGCTTTTCTTCCCGAACTTCTTTTTTCTACAGCTAATTAAATGTTCATTTTATACCAGCAATTTCTAGGCGTTCCACTATTCATTTGTTTTGTAGTAATTTGTCATTCTCCGTTCTTTGATTGTTTTACTTTGACTGCTTTTCTTCTTTTCTAACTGCAGTATTTGGATGAAACTTCACACACTTTGCCTGTTGATGCACTTCTTCTTGTCTACTATTACGTAAGAGGACTTTTTAGTGCAAAGTTGCTGTGCTTTGTTGCTTTTTTCTAACGCTAATAAGGTTTGTTGTTTGTCTTCTTTGTTTGGATAATTTCTATTCTCATGCTCAGTGCAGTGGATGAGTTCAGTAGATTGAAATTCAATTTGCTTTGTTCTGTGATCAAGTTCAAAGTTTTGCTTAAATATTTACCTTCCTTTTCAGTCTATATTTTATTCAAAACTGCACTTTAAATATGAGTACTTGAGATATACTGTACATTCACCCAAGAGTAAATGTCTACAAGGAAATGCAAAGATGTTGCCTTCTTGTCTGCATGTTTGTTTTTTCTGAACTTTCATCTAGTGTTTCTCGAAATGCACTGGCACACGCAATTCTCATGTGGGCCCAACTTTGCTGTCAGTTTTGGTTTTGCTGTTTTCCATTTCAACCAACAGCAGAAGAAAGCCAACTAAGTATTTTCTTTGGCGTGTCCTGCAAAGAGAAGTCAGTCAGTTCCCCGTTCATTAACATACATAACGGTGAGCTGCGGTACACGAGACTGAAGATTAATTTAAATACAAATATACATTCGAGGACATGCGAGTTTTTTTTTCTGACCGGTAGAAAGAGGACTGCCTGTCTAAATGACTACGATTTCATTAACTTTGAGTTTTGATGCTCATTCAGTTTCAACTAGAAGTTTTTGTCACTTCAAGTACTTTACTTTTGAAGATGTTTTTTTACAAAACGTGACAAAACGTTTGTTTTCCTGGGCCATGGTTGGCTGTGTGTGTTTGTGTGTAATGATTTATGAAAAGACACTGTGTCCCAGCAGCTCCCAGACGACGACGACCACGGTGGTGATGATGATGATGACAGTGAAATGGTCAAAGAGTAAAACAAAACAGCCTGTGTTGTTCTTTTCCACGCTGCAATGTTGCCACCACTTTTGTTGGAGGTTAATTGGCGGCAATTGTACGCATGTGACACATTGCCCATTACATAACGGAATTTCATCCTTCGTCCTGTGTCCACCTTTAATTGTCGCTCTCTTTTGCTTAGAGCGCACGAGCCATCTCGCATGTGGTGGCACTGGGTGGAGTCTATTGCAGTG
>JAALOO010001044.1_pt1 | contig 21032 bp, 20 predicted proteins | sample 7257641 | NCBI WGS metagenome assembly JAALOO01 (sample SAMN14085613, study PRJNA598686) | mite metagenome | biome: ENVO:01001000; feature: ENVO:01001002; material: ENVO:01001226; isolation source: single female mite from University of Michigan culture on fish food culture... ...
GATTAAAAAGTGTTACTTTTTCTCTAATATATTAGAACAGGATTTTTATCCGAGAGACTGGCTGACAAACTGACGGACACTTGCGACTGAAAGGAAAAAACAGGCGCCTGATGCGTTAATTTGAATTGGCAAGAACGACTGACGTGAAAAGGTTGTCCAACTGGAAGAAGGTATTTGGAACGCTCGCGCCAGCTACTACTGCTCAGGTAATTAATTTGCCAGTCAACAATGGCCGCAACAGAGGATGGTATTTTCGGACGTTTGCCTGAAAATTGGTCTAATTGGTTTAATTGGCGATTAATGGTGAGACTTGGTGACTCTCGGTGGGAAAATGCAAACGAACGCAAGTGACAGAGTCAGTTAGTCCGCTGGCTGACCGACGCTGATGCTGCTCACACACTCTTGTCGGCCGACTGCTGAGAAAAAGGCAGCCAAGATTGCAGCTTCAGCAGACAGTTTGCAGGATGGAAGTGTGCTGAGGTAAGTGATTCTTGGAGTATTTCTACAACAACAACAACTACCGCTAAATGCTCACAGACATTACACCACTGCTGAGAATGCTGAATGGAGGTGGCAGTAGTCCTTCTGCTGCTGCTGCCTCAATGCCGGCAGTAAATCATCACACTGAAGCCATTCACTGTCAGTGCAATCAATGAGTTCAGGCCCAGTCTGATCAGTGTGTGTGATCGAGTTGTGCGCTCTTTGCTGGCATGTTCACTCTACCTGGGTCTGTGCAAATCAATAGCTATGTGACAGACCAGGGTGACAGAAGGTGCACTAGGAGGACCCGGTGCAGAGAGTGGCGAGCAGGCGAGGCACCTAATAATAGCTGCATTAGATCGCGTAATAGTGTAGGCCTAATCGGAGCACAATCGATAAACGAGGTCGACAGAGAGGAGGACGAGGAGGACTGCTGGTGTGGACAACGACGACGACGACCAGAGACGCACGACAGACACGTGACAAAGTCTTGGGTCACGCTCAAGAATGGCCATGTGCCAGTGAAGGATAGCCCTGCTGCCACTGCTGCCACTGCTGCTGCTCCAGTTGGCCCTTTTTGTAGCCTACTACTGTGAGCTGGCACGAGGCCGTAGGGTCGCCGGCTCATTTCTTGTGCAAATGAAGCGAACAAGATGCGCTCGCTTTCTGCGCCCGACAAAGACCGAGTACGCTGCAAGACGATTACGAGCGTAGAAAATAGTGAAAGAAAGAAGAGCAGGGAAGGAAGCAGAGAGAGAGATCCATCAATAAGACAAACAAATAGAACGGCAATAAAAAGCAAATTAAACTGGCAGTAGTGGTAACATCTGCAAAGCAGACGGCCCGTCGCCACCGTCTTGGCCGTCAGCAGTGCTCTGTTGGCCGCAGTGCCTCGCCATATGACATGATTATTACGGTAAATGTTATTACCTGGAAGAATTGAGGTGACCAGTCAGTCAGACAGTCAATTGGCCCAGTTTAGAGTGAGCACCAGACAGACAGTGACTTTGGAACACTGCATCCCCGCCGCTGCTGTTCCTGGATGTGGATCACCTTTTTAAAATGTGTGAGTATGTGCAAAGCTGTCCGATAGTGATACTAGAGCAACTACTTCTGCTGGCAAGGAGGCCACTAGTCAAAGACACTGCTCCACTAGTGTATGCAAAAAGACAGCCCTGAGATTAGTTAAATTAGCTCTGATTGCAGCAGCAGCAGCAGCAGCAGCAGCTCTTTTCGTCTCTTGAGATCTGCTTCAGATCTCGAGCTATCAGCAGCAGCAGCAGTGTTGTTTGTCGCTGCAACATCTGCCCTAGCAGCGGCCACATTAGGCGGGTAATTAATTGCGCTCGCGGTCTCGCGATTGCGTGCAGTTGAAGCAATTATGGCATAGCCAGACCAGGCCATACACACACACACTTTATGGTTTTGCGACTTTCGCCCTCAAGTGTCGCCCTGCCGCACCGAAACTGGCTGAATGCCGCTGCAACTTGCGTAAAGCTGAGATCTGACTGGTCAGAAGACGACGAAGAAGAAGTGAAAGAAGTAAACAGAAGAAAGACTCCGAGGGCTCGCCTATTAATAAACCGATAATTGGTCTGTTGTGCTGTGCTGGCGGTGTGTGTGTATGTTGTGAAGAGCCCGTATCGAACCAGGTGATATATGACACCAAAGAGGGGCTGTGGTAGCGAGGATGATGATGGTGCATCATCAAAAATGAAAGAAGTGATTAGGTCACGCACAGTGACCAGGCAAATAGAGGACCGGACTGAAGAGGTCTGGACGCGGCCACTGCCAGCACGTGCCTGGTGTCTGGCGACAATGTTCTTTAGAGGGCAGAAGTGCTGAAGAAGTCAGCAAAAGAGAACATAGTAGTGACTGAGTGAATGTGCTCGCCACACATGTGCCCCACAGTGCCCCTCAGTGTCAGATGCACTTCCGGACCTTGACTGTCTGCTCTGTCGCCTCAAGTGACGATTTGTTTCTTAGCCTCCGACACCCTGACCTCCCCTTTCTTCTTCGTTCCTGGCTACTGTAGATCCGCGCAGTAAAGTGGCAGTTTGGAGAGAGTGAGAGAGAGCGTCCAGTTACTGTCTTCACTGTCCTCCTGCGGTGCTCTGCTCTGTCTTGGAGGAGTTTTCTTAGTCAGTTGGCACTGCTGCTGCTGCTGCTGCCTTGGCCATCACTTCCAAGTAGTGCCATCAGAGACGACCTCTCAGGAGAAAGAGCAACTGGAGGGCAGCTCATCGGTTCACTGCTGAGCTCCAGTTTTTTAGGAAGACACAGCCAGAGAAGGATGCAGTAAGGCACGCGCGACCGTCTTCTCCAGCTCTCCGGAAACGGTGACATTCGATACGGCAGTGACGACCACTGCCACTGCTAAGACTGACCACTGATGCCTCACACGCACGCATATGTCTCCTGTCTACGCAGAACGCTTCCACTTTTTCATTCTTTGCACCGATTGACCGGCCTGAACAGTGTTCAAAAACTAAAGCAATCGAATTGGAATTAGTCGGTGGATTAGAGTACTATCTCTAACGCGATCACACACAATTTGACACCAAATATCAAGACAGTTAGCTAGAAACTGTCTGATGTTCATCGATTTTAGTATTAACAACGTTTAAAAAGATGATTAGTTGCGCTAAACTTAGTCAAATAGAGCTTCAGTTTTGTACGCTTCTGAACTTTAATGCTCAAGCTAACCCAACTAACAGATAATTGTAATAAAAAAGGGTGCATGCCAAATTGATGCTCGGCAATAATTGTCAAAATTGATAGAAAACAGAACAATTTTTTTTGCTATTGTAAGAAAGACTCAAATGAATCTAGCTTAGAACCACGCTAGTGCTTTAGAAGCGACAGCTGCTAGTCAACTGCACCGTAAATCTGGAGAAAGCCAGCAGTTCCACTGGCAATCACAATGACTCCATCTAGGCATTTACACTGGCAGTTTCTTCAACTTTTGTAGCCAGCACATCTGGCCGTACCTGTGCAAGAAAAGCGGCACTCCTTCTTTTGTGCAGCTAAACTTGCCCCTTTTCTTTTCCCCTTTTTTCTCGCCTTTATTCAGTTGCCACTGCATTGGTGCTAAAGATAGAAATAAGCAATACTAAGTGCTGCCTAATCGATATCAATTAAGAGCACTGCCAATCATCATCACCATTGCCACCACCACAAATGAATCAGTTTAACCCTTGCTCTAATTAGCGTGAAAATCAATTAGCATGTCTGTTCCAGCGTATTTTTTCAAGAAAACAAAGTAGAGGAAAAAGAACGAGAAAGTGAGAGTTTGTCTGGCATGGTTCAGCGGCAAAAGAAAGCAACTGTGCAGCAAGAAACAAGAAAAGTAATTTTCGGCAGACAAATGATTTATTTGGCAAGCAATGAGATGCGGCAGAAAAGGGGAAAAAGGGGGCTGCTGTCGAAGTGGATGAAAGTTTGTCTGACTGACTGCTCCAGCCGCAACAGCATCAGCCATCAGCCAGCAACAGCAACAACGACAGCAGCACCAGAGCATCGGTCTGCTCCCATTGTGTCGGCGTTGTATTTTAATTAGCAAACATAAACAGACAGACAGACCAAAGAAGAGGCAGGCAACTGAATGCCTGGATGAGGAAGAGCAGAACGACAACGACGAAGAAAAAGAAAGTGGAAAGAAGACGACCAAGTCAAAGCCAAACGACCCGAGACGAAGACAAGCTTGCTGTGTTCCAGCTAAGCTTTGGATACATTGGAGACGCCAGTGCGGACAAGATAAAGTAAACACAGCAGTGCAACTGGTGCAACTGGCAGAATTTTCTATCGGGTTGAGGAGGCAGCAACGGCAGACGCAGCAGAATAGTCTACTGCCAGGGAAAAGGATGTGCACATTGAAGGATGCTGCAATGACAGTCCTAAGTGGAAAATGGGCTAGAAAGTGTCATCGCAGTGTTGTCGCAAAGCCATCCCATCATTGGGCAGCTATAGTTTGCTGGCAGATCTGTTAACACTCACTTACTCTGATGTGACTGAGTTTTTATGAAATAATCCATATTCATTTGAAAGCTTGCAGAACGGATATAGCGCTAAAGAAGAGCAAGAAGAGGGCAATCGAGTGGGCACTAAAAATATTGGTAGAGTGTGAGAAATGCAAGTACAGTCAGCGGCAGAAGTGATAAACAAACACATCTTTCTAATAATCATAATAATAATCTGTGTGTCCTCCTGTCGATATGATTCATGGTGGCAATATGACGACACCAGACGAAACTCACTGCCTCGAGGTGATAGTGAGTAGACAGTGAGAGGGGAAATGAGAAAGAGATACAAACGACTGGAGCAGCCTGCCAGCCGGCTTGTCAGTCCAATGACTCGAACTGACTTATGACCCACTTGTGGGCCACTATTTCACAGAACCCACACGAGGATTATCAGAAAAACAAAAGTGGAAGGTGAAAGTTCACTGTATAGCAGTTTCTGAGTCACACTTTTTGAGAATGCTTAGGCACTTACCAGTAGTGGTGTGATTAGAGACCGATGTACTTGCGATGCACTTTGTGATTGGAGAATATTGATCAGTAGACTGTACTTGCTTCACTTATTGTCACAAAAACAAAAAATATTAATAAAACTGACAAACAAACAAAAATACAATTTGCATGGAAACCGAAGCAACAGTTTAAAATGACTAGTGAGTGTCAAAAGAAGTTTTTATATAAGATGATGAGCTACCGCGCGGCAAGCAGGCGCAAATCAAAGCAGCGAACCGATCTCAGGAGAGCATCACTTATCGTCTCACTCGGTGAAAGGCATCGATTCATCTGCTTCTCTCTCACAGACCACCAGCAACAGCAGTAGCAGAAGAAGCAGCAGCACTACCACCAGCATCATCGCTGCTGTTGTCTGTGCTTCCGTGAGAGGAAAAGATGAGCAAACACGCGCGGGGCATTAGGCACTGTGTGCGCGTACAGACTCTTCCCCCCAAACCGTTAGATTCTCTGAGCTACTGGAAATCATTGCAGGCAATGTCTCAAGACGTAGAAGCATTGCCTGACTGACTGACTGACTGGTCTGCCTGTCTCAGTGGCTTCCACGGTGGCCATGCCGCAATTACCACCAAAGGTTACTAAAATGCATCGATTGCATCGACAGGCAGTAGACAGTAGGCAATCGTGTTAATGCTACCGGCAAACAGCACTGAGCAGTACTATACTAGAAAACTACTATTTCCTAATTAGCAGACAGAAAAAAACTAGGGTTACATCCGTTTTAAATTACCGAATATCAATGACTTCACACTATAGTTATCTGAAGTATTCTCATAACAAACAAAACAGTTGTTCTCCAGAGTTGAGTGTGCTAAGCGAAATAAGGTTTCACCAACTTCTTTGTTCAAGCCGAATCCGGAAATAGTGCGGTAACATTCAGTCAGTTTTTTGCACAACATTCAATTGAATTGCCATTTGATTTTTGGTATAAACAGAATTGTTGATGGCACCAGCGCCATGGCAAACCAAAATATCACTTTGACGGGGTGATGCGGTGATTCAGGTTAATCTTCCCACCCAACTGGTGACTGATGACTCAGACACGATTTTACTTACCGAACTTACATTGGCTATCAATGGCAAGAGAGGAAAGGGAGAAAAAAAGTCGACATCGTCAATGTCTATTAACACTTGCAATTGAAAGCTAAAACAGTTGCAGCATTCCTTAAACCATGTAACCAGCGGGAGGAATACTTTACTTTTCCTAGAAAAAAAGAGTAGAAGGTCGATGACGAGTAGCTGTCGGATAAATAGAATTCCTTTTCTAATTGATTTGGTCTATTGAAATGCACATGCAGCCAAAAAGTGAAAGCATCAAACGAGAGAAATATGAAATATGGCAACTACGACTACTTCGATGCGACTCAAGGCGAGAATTATAGCGAGACAGGAGCAGTCGGGTAATTAGAGTGCGTGCATGTGTGAGGATGCCGCCGTTGGTGTCGCTGGCGCTGCTGCTCGATCACTACGATCACTGCTAACTTGTGTTTGCTAACCCATCGATGCCGCAACAACACAAAAACGGGGCTGCCTGTTTTTGCCTGCCGCCCCCGCGCAACGCCATCGCCATCACCAACCTCATCAACATCAACATCAGCACTGGCTGCACAGTTCAGTTGACTGCAACGAATCAATTCAGTGCATTTCAATTCACTGCAGCAGTTAACTGGAACTCGAAAAAAAGAAATAAGGCGCCTAATATAAACTAATTACGAACAACGAATATTCACAATTATCGTGAGAATTTATGGCATCTGTTTACATCCAAGCGTGGGCGAGTGAGTGAGTGCTGAAGCACTGATAGAAAAAAGGGCAACGATGACTTTTTACACTTATTTAAAAATATTCATCGATTGACCGAAAATGTGACAGAAGGACACGACCGTGACGAGTGGGATCGATTCGGCGATACGCATTACGATAAGAACTTTACGACTAGCTGATTGAACTGTGAGTGAGTGTGTGTGCCAGTGGATTATGGACATATTGTCTGCACAGACAGAATTCACACTAAGCAGAAGCTTTTGGCTTACTTTTGACCTCAGAAAGACAAAGAGCTTTCCAGTAAAATACAAAAAAGCGCAATGAAATAACCGAACAAAAACAACAAATGACAGACTACCGAGCACAGTGGATGTCCTCTGCTCACTTTTTAGCTCGTTCCGGCGGGCAACACTAAGTGAACTGCTTCGACCATTGTGCGGGGGTGAGAGCTGACGCAGTTGGAGATGCTTGGCCGTTACCAGTGACATGGAGAGCATTACTGCTGCTGTTGTTGCTGTTGATGCCACAAAGTCTGTCACCGTTTCTCTCCCCTGCTTATTCTGTTTGGAGTAATGCCACCCACGTGAGCGATTGTCTTTTAGATCACCGAGTTTCGTAGAGCACATTAATATCCGCAGTCACACATTGAACACTGTGACTCGGTGTTGGCTCGTGTCGCGCGACTTGCAACCTCAACGTCAGCTAGGCCAAACTGTGCTGGCCAAGAGGGCACTTTTTGTGAGTGGCAATGAAAGTGAATTATGCCCACAGTTCACGCTATCGGCCAATCACGGTGACTTTGAAATGCGCAGTGCCACTTTTTTAATTATCGATTCCATTCAAAGTGCTGTCGTGTGCAGCTTTTTCTCGTTCAGTCTAAGATGACTGTAAAAAGTTGCTGCTATCGTGATAGTAAAAATGCTTTGCAACTGAGACCATCTGAGGCCTGCTGTTCAGTTTATCCAAAATTGCTGACACACTGGTTCTCTAAAAAAGAGTGCTCTGAAATCCACCCTAAAGTCAGCACTGGGCGGATTAATTAGAGCTAAATCAATATGGGCTGGATACTAATTATAATGATGCACTCGGCACTAAAAATTGCTGCCGCCAGCAGGCGTTGTCAGTGTTTTAAGAGTTTAAAGTTCAAAACTAACCAAAAAGTCACCGGCAGATGTGCAGATTTGCCAGCAGACGCGCACATTTGCCCAAATGATAATTAATTAGGTGGCGCAATTAGTTCACCAGCAGTGAGTGGTAGTGCACAGAGCGCCCTGCACCGTCGACTACGATCACGAATATTCACTTTCACTGCTGACCTTGAATTTTAAAGTGCAGTGCTGTGAGCTGTGAACTGGGATTTAATTGCTGGCAACTGCACACAGTCGCCAGAATGGGTAAGTAACAGAAGTGTGCTGATGAGTAGTGGCCCCCAAAGAGAAGGTGATTGCCCAATGTGCCTTCAACTACTCAGAAGCACATCTCGCACTGTTTGGTGCAGTGGAAATGGAGTGTCGCTGCAGCGAAAGCGAAAGTCGTCTGCGTTGAGGCTGAAGAGCATTGCTCCTCCGAAATGATTCTGCCGAATCCAGTGTGCCTTGGCTCTGGTGCTGCTCTCGTCCTCGTAGCTGATCCAGTCGTAGCCATTGAAGGCGTAGGCTACCTTTGCATGATGATCCACCTTCTGAGTGAAAGATAAATAGGTGTAAGGGAAAATGGGCACTTGGCACGACGGTCCAGCCAGCCAGCCAACAAACAGCTCCTCACCTTAACGGTGTTGTTGAGATTGAGAAAGTCACAAACTTCAGAGTAGGTACTGTCGCCGTTGCTACTAACAGCCAGCGACCCGGGGTAATTTAGGTATTTGGAGTAGAGGGTGAAACGCTTGCCATACGTCGGAATGCCCACCATGATCTTTTCCTTGGGCAGGCCAATCAGGTGCCAGTAGTTGGCAGACCACTCTATGTTGAAGGTACTGTGTGGTTTCAAGTTTGGTTTGTTAGATTAATGTGTTTTTGTTCAAATAACACCCGAATACCTGGTGATGCCAAAGTCCACCGGTCGAGCGTGCAGTGCACTGTTAAAACCGGTAAATGGCCAGTATATCTTGTAGGTGTAGTAATCGTAAGTCATCAGATTCACAAAGTCCACGTGTTGAGCTATCTCTTTGGGCCTGTAGCAGACATTGATCATGGTGATCTGGGCCGCTACTGCTGCACTCAAAATCAGCCGTTTACCCGTTTCTGATTGGTGACGTGTAAACTCATGACGAATATCCTAAAAATGGTAGTCAGTGAGCTTTTTTTCAGTTTGCATAGCTCAAACTCACCTTGAGTAGCAGAGAAAAGTTTTCTCGTTCAAATCTACGCGAAAAATTGCCCAAGTAGCCCCAAGATGGAAATTCCTGTTAATGCAAATCAGTCACAAACCCTTCAAAATTTTAAATCACACCAACAAATCACTACCCAGTCAATGTCCACTCCATCAAAACCATTGGTGGTGATGACTTCGAGAATAGATGCCGCAAAGCGTTTGCGATATTGCGCAGTAGAGGTCGCCAGCTCAAAGCCACCGGCTTAAAAAAATTATTTTAGAAACGGAAGCCTAGGTATTTAGCGACGAAAAATGCCAAAAACATACCTCCACCGCCTAAATAAAAAATAAAAAAATAAAATTTATCACATCTAAAAGACATTCAGTTCAAGTACTAGTACCTCCAACGGAGTACATCAATTTGGTGTGAGGAACACTGCTCGAATCGATGATCTGCCTGCAAAGCTGCGAGAACCGGACAAAATGGTCATCTTTAGTAATGCCGCCTGTGGAGTCGATGGAGGTGAAGCCGATGATGATGTGAGAGCACAAACTCCGCTGCACGACAACGTCCACTGGAAGGTAAAAGTCCGGTCGGAGGTAGCACACACGACTGACCATCGGAGGTGCCACCGATGATGTCACCGTGAACAGCAGTGACAGCAACAGCCGATGCAGCGGTCTTGGCAGTGAGTGCCTGACCACCATGTCTGGCTGGCCAACTGACAGCAGGAGCTGCCTTTCTTCGTTTCGGCACTGGCACTTCGACTGGTGCCCACTGCAGAGAGCCGAAGACTGCTACTCCAGAGCGCCCGGTTCGGCAGTGATCGGTGGAGCACTGTGGCAGAAGACGAGCAGACGACCAGTTCAAGATCAGCGTCCCACTTTTCGAACATATACAGACTGCCACTGTGAGAGGCAGACAGACGCTGACAACTGGCAACTGTCGCTGTTGATGGGCATTGAATAAAGGCACTGGAGCAGCAAGTACTAGTCAAATAGTAAAGCAAACAAACATTGGGCGCCTTTATCGCTGATAAATAATGGCGGTAATGGAGGACCAGTGCTGCAGAAGTCGCTGTCAGTACCGGCAGCAGTCCTGCCAGGATCAATGCCACACATTTCCTCGATGGCCTCAATCGCTGGCACAGAGCAAAGAGCAAACGACAGCACTGAAAACACTGCTGAATCGATATCACAGTTAGAGCATTACCCAAAGCAGACCACACACACACTCAGAGAAACTACAACAGTCTTCACTTTCATCGCCCACCATTGATCGTCTTCTGTTGGCGCCAGTGCTGATGGCCACTTTCCCACAAGGACAAAGATTCATAAAGCATGCAACTAATACGACCAAAAATACCCAAATGCTGAAAATCAGTGCAACTCCGTCAGCGGCATCGCTAGATAAAAAATTACTGCTTGTTGTAGTCCTTTACTTTTATGAAAACTGATAACCATCTATTTTGAACTTGTTAAAAACGCCTTCTCTAAATAGTTTGGACCTTTTGTTCTTCTTAGAATCAGAGTTCAAAAGTAAGTTCATCAGTGTGACACAGAAATGACAAGGCATCTTGCAGCGCCCCCTTCGTCTGACTTTGCCCAAAAAACCACTGCTCATAAAAGAGAAGCAGTCATCACTCGCTCGCTTTCACTGTCTGCCGCGACTTTGTTCTGTAAGCCATGATCGAACCCTTTTCGACAAACTCACTCATCTCAATCGACACTCTCGGCAAGATGGCATCCGTGAGACTTCAAAGTGAATATGCTCGCCGGAAATTGGCCGCTTTGGAGGCAACCGTCGAAGCCCTGTTGTATAACAACACTCCATTCTCTCCGATCGTCAAGGAGAAAATACAACAAGTTGAAGATATCCTCGTCGAAGTTCCCTTAGATGACGAGAATGTCACGGAGATCTGGCGAAAAAAGCTTACTCAATGGTGGATCAGATTCGCCATTCAGCAGATTGAAAGTAAAGCAGAAGCGATGAAGTTCCTTATGCCAAGAATTCAACCATTTAATGACGCGATCGCTTCTACATCGGCTGGAGAGAACTTTTATTTGCTTCCAAAGCAATCACCGATTGAAATTATGGCCTCTCTAATTTCGAAACAAGGACATCAGTCTCAACTAATACCAAAAGTTTCATCATCAACTTCGGAAAGCGAACCAGCCACTGTTCCCTTGCCCAAGGCCAACCCCTCTCATCAAGTTTTGAACAATTCGCAAAGGGGCTCGGCTCCTGAAGTTTCAGGAACGATTTCGATTTCATCTAAAGAATGTATTCCCGCAAATGCTGTAATTGAAAAGCCAAAAGTCGTTCCCCCAAGCTGTACAGCAGCTATCATGCCGGAACGCAAATCGACTTTTGAGCTAGCTCCTCATGATCTCGAATTGAGTTCAGCCCAAAAAGCACCGGTTTCTGCGCCTACTGCTCCGAAAGAACGTCGACTCTCAAACTCATCAAAAGACCGTCCAGAAAATGCTGCCCCTGTTTCCAGTGAACTTTTTTCCTTGACAGCTCATAAGCCTAAAGAGATTGCTCCACCAACTGCCACCAACAATGTTGGTCATCAAACACCGGCTTCAACTGTCACTAAGTCTGAGCCGGTCTTCGAACCAGTCTCTAATGACTTTGACTGGGGTTCAGGGCCAGTGGCACCAGTTGCTGCCCTTGGTGCTCCGGTTGTTCACAATGAACGCTATTTCTCGTCTACTCCAAAGTCGAACGTCATTCCACCGAGCACAAGTACTCGTCCAACAGCTGTCGTACCGGAGCGCAAATCAACCTTTCAGCCAGTTTCTGAAGACTTTAACAGGGGTTCTGCTCCTTTTGCTCCCAAAGAACGTCAGCCCTCAGGTTCATCGCAGAACTATCGCCCAGCAGCGAGAATAGAGGCAGTTGCAACAAATGTTCGCCCATCAAATGCTGCCCCTGCTCCAATTGTTCACAATGATCGCTTTTCCTCGTTTACTCAAAAGCCAAAAGAGACAGCTCCACCAACTGGGACTAACTACGGTGGTCATCCGGCACGGGCTTCAACTGTCGCAGAATCTGAACGTGTCTTCGAACGAGTTCCCGCTGACTTTGACTGGGGCTCAGCGCCAGTCAATTAGTAATCGACAACGCCAGTTTTACTTGATTGATAGAAGCACATCCACCATAACCGATAAAACAACCTAGTCATCACATTTTCCCGAAAACAACCACCGAAGGATCTCTCAGATTAATGGTCAATATTTCGTTTAACTGTTTATTCTGTTATAGCCTTTTATACTAATTTTTTCTATCGATCTCAAATAAAAACCACATAAACTTTGTTAACATTACCAATCTAACTGTCGCCAGATTGAGGATTCGCAGACTGCCTTATTCCCTCTTTCCACTTTGCTGTATACTTCGCCGACTGCATGGTGTCTCTGAATGGTGCGCGGCGCCGACTCGATCCATTTCTTTGGGATTCAGTTCATTTACTGAGCCACTCTGGCCACTGGTGATTGCTCTCCTTGGTTCACAGTGCTCCGGAATCATCCCCTTGTAGTTGCACCAAGCCAAGTCGCATCGATGAAGAGTTGACAGCGAAGCGCTGAAGAACAAGATGCAAAAGTACGAAAAGTTGGACAAGATCGGCGAGGGCACCTATGGAACGGTGTTCAAGGGGAAGAACCGGGAGACGGGCGAAATTGTCGCCCTGAAGCGAGTCAGACTGGATGATGACGATGAGGGGGTGCCTTCCTCTGCGCTTCGGGAAATCTGTTTGCTGAAGGAACTGAAGCACAAGAACATTGTCAGGTCTGTGTCTGGGTGATCAACAAAGCGTTCCTTGTTTGTTTACATTTTTGTGGATTCCCTTTGACAGACTCTACGATGTCCTGCATAGTGACAAAAAGTTAACTCTGGTCTTTGAACACTGCGACCAAGATTTGAAGGTACTTATTACGGCTGTTTTGCGACTATCATTTGACTTGAGTTCATTTGAAACAGAAATATTTTGACAGCCTCAACGGCGAAATTGATGCCGATGTTGTGAAGAGCTTCATGTTTCAGCTTTTGCGAGGACTTGAATTTTGCCACAGGTAATCTACTTTGAGTGATCATTGCGATAAACATCATTGTAACAAATTCAATCCCACCACAGTCACAATGTTCTGCATCGAGATTTAAAACCTCAGAACTTGCTCATCAACAACAACAATGGTCAACTGAAGCTAGCCGACTTTGGCCTGGCTCGCGCTTTTGGCATTCCTGTACGCTGCTTTTCCGCCGAAGTAGTGACCCTTTGGTACCGGCCACCCGATGTCCTCTTCGGTGCCAAACTGTACACTACTTCAATCGACTGCTGGTCAGCTGGCTGCATCTTTGCCGAGTTGGCCAACGCTGGGAGACCACTCTTCCCAGGCGTCGACGTTGACGATCAGCTGAAGCGCATCTTTAAACTGCTCGGAACGCCCACCGATGACAGCTGGCCAGGCGTCTCTCAGTTGCCTGACTACAAAATCTTCCCCTTCTATCACCCGACGACAAACTTCATGCAAGTAGTGCCAAAGCTGAATCCCAAAGGACGCGACCTTCTGCAGAAGCTTCTGGTCTGCAATCCGGCGCAGAGAATGTCCGCCGGTGAGGCGATGCTGCACCCTTACTTCTCCGACTTGTCTTCATCTGTTCGAAGCGGTTAACGGAGGGCGGAGGCAAGCACCCTCTGGGAAGGAACCAATCACTGGGAACCAATCTACGTCCTCATGTCCCTCATCTCCGCCAGTGTGTCCAGTATTTAGCCAATAATATACTGCATTTTTCTAATCTAGTTTACTTTGTGATATCTTGACAAACCTAAATATATAAATGACAACGACAATATGATTATTTATTGAAAAGAATATAAATAAAATACATTCAATCATGAGAGGTGGTTAAAACCATCATCATCCGTTTATTTCATTGATTTAAGTAAGCGCCTCAGTATCATCATCAAACAGGCAGGCGGCAACAGCGGTGTAATAACTTAGCGAACAGTGTGCACAATGTCGTCAATCTTCAGCAGCGAGCGGACCGTCTCCGAGGCCAGGTTGATGGCCGAAATGGAGACCTGCAGCGGCTGAATGACGTTCTCCGCGAGAATGTCCGTGACGGTGCCCAGACGGACGTTGATGCCAGCGTACTTAGAGCCATTGGCGTGGCGGTTTCGCAACTCAGTCACCGTGGCGATCGGATTGAGGCCGGCATTCTCCGCCAGAGTGTAGGGGATAATCTCGAGAGCGTCGGCAAAAGCTCGGAAGCAGATGCCATCCAGGCCGACGAGTGATCGACTGTACTCGGCCAGCTTCTGCGAAAGCTCAATCTCGAGCGAGCCGCCGCCGGTGATGAGTGCAGGCTTGATGACCAGACAGCGAATGACGCAGAGGGCATCGTGCAGCGACCGGTCGGCCTCCTCCAGCACCAGTTTGTTTGAGCCGCGAATCACCACGTTTACCGTGCCACTTGAACTGGGCGCCGAGACGCCTGAAAAGCGAATAAACTTGGCGTCTGGTACCTCCTCCACGAGGTCGGCAGAAGCCAGTGCCTCAGGTACAAAGTGGTCCAGGCTGGCAATTGGTCGACAGCCGAGCGCCTTGCAGACAAACTCAATGTCCTCGCGTTCCACATCACGCACCACTGCAATTTTGGCCTTGTTGAAGAAGTGAATGGCCATCTCATTGAGTGCATCACGGAGGATAGACTTTTGAATAAGCAGCACATTGCAGCCGGCCTTTTTCACTTGCTTGACGATGTTGAGGATGTAGAGGCGTTCCTCGCGAAGGATGCGATCCATTTGGGTGTAGTCAGAGATGACAACCTGATTATCCATGTCAGTCTTTGGGGGAGAGACGCAAAACTGAATCAGGCCGATCTTGGCCTTCTCCACCTTTTTGCTGCCAAAATCATTGGCGAATTTCTGCGGCAGAACGAGACCATCAAACATTTGAGTATCATCCAAGGTACCACCTAGCTTCTTGATGATTTTAACATCACGCAAGTCGGCGTTGTTGTTTTCCGACACCTTCAGCACGGCGTCAACGGCAATCGGGGCCAGGAGAGAAGAGTGTTGAGAGACCACTTTGCTGTTCAAGCTCGTGGCAGCTGCTTTGATCAAAGTGTCCCGATCTTCGAGATTGACGGGGATGGCTAGACTTTCCAAGATCTCAATGCACTTAGAGGCGGCTCGCTGAAACGAGTCCGAAATGGCCGACGGGTGAATACCACGCTTCAGCAGCTTATCAGCGGCATCAAGAAGAGAGCCGGCCAAAACAACAACAGACGTGGTGCCGTCGCCGGCTTCAACGTCCTGCGCCTTGCTCAGCTCAACAAGCATCTTAGCTGCCGGGTGAAGTACTTGCATCTGCTTCAGGATCGTGGCGCCGTCGTTGGTGATGGTCACGTCTCCATTTGCAGCCTCGATCATCTTGTCCATGCCCTTAGGACCGAGAGAAGTGCGAATCGCATCGGAGACGGCTTTGGCGGCGATAATGTTGGAAGAGCGAATCTCCGTCGGCTTCTCCTTGTCCTTGAATGACTTTTCGTTGGCCCTCGAGGCAACAGCGGGTGTAGTGGTGGTCATCGTTGCGTTGGATCGGTAGAGTGTTCTCGGTAAACAGACAGACTTGCTGGCTTCTAGGAGGCTACGGGAAGATTTGAAGAAGTGCGTTCACGCCTTCAAAGAAATAGACAAAGCGTGTCTATTTGAACACCTCCCATGCTGCGGCAATTTTAGACTACATCTACCCTACCGGGTGCAGTGCAGAACTTTCTGGCAATCTCAAATGAAGGCGGCAAATACAAAAAAACAGAAATTACTTTGATTTAGTCGCAGAATTTGATTAAAAATTTTAATAAATGAAAAAAAGTACACCTTGAGATTAATGAGATATAAAGAGGTAAGAAATGATGATCGACAACTAATAATTACTTTAATAATGAGCTCGTTGTTTAGTCTTTGCAAACTCGCTTCGGAGCCAGCTCAAGGGTGACATCGCCATCAACTTCATTGTTTCGCTTATTACTGTTTCCGTCGGTAGTCTCATTTGCCATACTGTCGTCGGGTTGAGGCACTTGAGGAATGTTTTGAGAGTTCTCGACAATAGGCTTGCGAGTGATCACCGAGTAGCCGTGGTCGTCTTTGGAGACCTTGTAGTAGTACTCGCCCAAGGCACCGTCAAAGCACTCGAGGAACTGCTCATCGTGTGTAATGATCACAATTTGAAAGTTACGATTCGACCTGATTAAGCTGACAATGGCACGCGCAAAAGAGTGGATGTTGGCCTTGTCCAGGTTAGTGGTCGGCTCGTCCAGGGTGAGGACGGCAAAGTTTCGGCAGAAGATGACCGCCAGCGCCAGGCGAATAATGAGACTGGCGAGCACTTTTTGGCCAGCCGAACAGCGACCTTTCATGTCCATCTCCTTGCCCTTCTTCATCATGACGACTCGATAGTTGTAAGTGCGCCGTTTATCACTAGCACTTCGCTCCTCTTCATCGGAAGCAATGAGAATGTAGTCAATGTCCTTGCCTTGGTAGGCAATCTCCCAGAAGCTCTTCAGCAGTTTGTTGATCTCCTCCATTTTACACTTGTGAAAGGAGGAAATGGAGTAGTCAAGCGCTTTGTAGTACTTGTTCAGATCGCCAGTAGCCACTTCAGTGACAATCATCTCCAGCAGCTTTTCCTTGTAGTTCTTTTCGGCGCTTTCATAGTTGCCACTCAGTTTGGCGGTTTGCTTCGAAATGCGCTCATCAATCTCGCCGATTCTCTGCTTGGCAAAGGTGATCTTAGCCTTTATCGTCGCTAGCTCGGCGTTCGTCCTTTCACTAGCCTCCTTGATGCTGTTAAAGTTCATACTGTTTAACTTTCGACGTTCTTCATTGAGCTGTTCCTGTTTTTCACGGATCTCCTTTTGCAAATTCATAAGCTGCTTGTATTCGCCAATCGATCGGTTTCGCGATTCAAGAGCAAAAATTTCTATTTAAAAACATAAAAACAATTTGAAATCTCTTAGCAAAAAAGTGTAATTCTTACCTTTTTCAACTGCTGCCAATTCACTTGTCAAACTCTTCTGTTTCTTTTCGATATCACCCCACTCACTGTTGATAAGAAGCAAGCGCTCTTGTATGGCGTCATGAATACCCTGCACAGTAGTCAAATTAGCCCGAGCCGCTTCAAGCTCCTTCTCCAGGGGGTCTACTCGTTCTTTCAATGAGGGCATTTCACTTTTGATCGCAAGGATGTGACTGGTGATACCTTGAATAGCATCGTAGTTGGTTCGCAGCTTTCGCAGTTTAGCGCACATCTGCTCAGCTGCCTGAATTTTCTCGTCGAGTCGTTTCACCTCTTCAGTGCAAGCCAGTGTACTCTTCTTCAGACTTTCAACAAGTGACTGCTTGTCCACACTCTGGGCCGTCTTTTTGGAGGTCCACACTGAGCTGAGGTCATTCTCGCAAACAGGACACATGTCACACTTTGAAAGGGTTTCCACTTGACTATTAACCACTGGAATTAGGCCGGCATGTTTGGTTTTTTCGTCTCGAAGTTGAATTAGTTCTGACTCTTTTTCCTGGAGATACGCCTCAAAGTTGTCGAAATTGCATATGCCGTCAAACTTGCTCTTATTAAGGTCCAGGTCTTTGATCCGTTGACTTAACAGCTGTTGCTTACTTTCAATTTTGAACTTACTTAAGTCAAGTTTCTTCTCTATAGATGAAACATTATTAGATATGAGGCTCTTTTCCTGTGACACCTTTGTAGATAACTTATAAAAAGTTTCTCTATAAAAAGAAAAAATTGTTGAATAAAAAAATGATAATGATTGCAGCATCTATGACAAACCTGATATTGTTTGGGTTGATTTTCACTTCAAAAAACAATTTGGCCAACTTTTCTTTGTTGTCTTCCTTTAACTTGTTTAGAAACGAGATTTGCACTTGGTTTTGCTGAGTCTTTTCAATTTCTGAATTTTTCAGCTTATCTTTAAGCTCAACTTTTTTATCGAGTTGCAGTTTTAAATTATCATCAAAGTTTTTCAACTCTTCATCGACTTCTGATTCACTTTTGCTTAAAATTGAAGCATTAATTTTTCTTTTGATATACTCGGCGGATTTGCGTTGTTCGGCAATAGTCCCTTCAATTGTCGAAATTGAATTGTTAATATCCTGAGCGTCGACTTCTTTGTCATTCAATTCATCGAGTTTTTCTTTAACGACCTAAAAATCAAGTTAATATATAAAAAATAGAATCACTACAGCGACATACCTTAATCTTTGATTCGAATTCTTTCACTTTAGCCTTTTCAATGTCCATAAGAGCACGATCTTCATTTAATTCTTTTCTGGTATTTTCGGCTTCTTTTTTCAGATGTTCAAAATATCTCACATCTTTCTCCAGAAGTTTGAACTTTTTTACTTCCTCATCACGCGTTTTCTTGATCTTCTCCAGAATTTTGACATAGCCAATAGAGCCGAAAATGTCGTCAAACTTTTCCTTTAGTACCTTTCCCTCACTAAGCGGCCAGTTGGTTTCCTCTTGATGGCAAAATATGACATTATTTAACAAGGCTGAAATATTGCAAGTTAGAATTAGTTCATTGGCAAGTAAGGTAGCAAAAGATTAAAACCTTTAGAGACTCCAATAAGCTCGATGACTTCGTTGTTGATATCGGCACACTTCTGGTCAATAGATTTGCCCTCACGCTTAATGACTTGATTCATCTGTTTAAATGTAATTGACGGGTTGCTAGAAGTCTTCGACTTCCTACAAGTCGTCTGCATACTGCGTGTGATAACTGTGCTCTTGTTCTCAACATCGGTAAATCGCAGTCGAATCTGTCCGCGAATGGTGGCCTGATTAGCGAAGAGAACATCGTGAACAAAGCTTCGGCCCATATTGCAGTTCGGCGGGAGATTGCCAGTGGCGGCATATTTGAGAGACTCGATAACGGTAGTTTTGCCGGCGCCATTCGGTCCGAGGATCAGCGTCAGAGGGAAGAACTTGATCTCCTGACAGGTGTCCGGATCAAAGCTACGAACCCCCTGAATGCTTAGCTTTTGAAGGTGCGCCATTGTTGGCGGTGAAGGGGCAGTGAATGCTCTCTACCAGGTTACTTGATGATGGCACAGTTAACTGTGATCGATAACTGTCGGCAAGATGACTGGCGGGCGAGTTGCTTGGGTGAAAGTAAACAAATCGCCTGCTGCTTTCGCAATGAAAACGTTTTTTTCAGTTTCCATCCACTTCTGTGTGATGGCGCAACTGTCGGCGACAGTCTGCTGAAAAAAGCGCTCAGCGTCGCCGATGACAAAAGCCGCTGCAATCTGTCTCTCGCTCTGTCCGTTTACGACTGTTGCTCGCGTCTGGACTTTGTTTATTTCCAGTTTTGTCTAACTGCATCTCCCACTTTGAACTTTACGTTCCTTCTTTACGTTCGCCCGAAGTGAGGCCCATCACACCGACCAAGACGCATCATGGCTTCCAACATGCGAAACAAAAAGGGCCGCGGAGCGACCAAGAAAAGGGCTCAACGAGCTACTTCCAACGTTTTTGCCATGTTTGATCAGGTAACTGTGATTTTATTCTTTTCCGTTTGTAAAGCTCTTATTACGCAGACTGCCTGATATTTAGATTTAAGATTAGTTTTGTTTCAACCATCTAGGGGTTTTAATTTTAACGCACACTTTTTGTAAAGCTAAAACTTGTGTACGTTTCAGTTTCCGTCATTGTCAGTGCTAGGTGTGGCATATGGTTTGTTTTCCTACTGTACATCTACTGTACAGTCATGCAATTTTTGTTTGCATCCGCACTTTGCCTATGATAGCAAATGTTGCCTCTCTTCTACTGACAGTTGATGAAGCGTCGCCTCAATAGCACTTGAACATTTTAAGGCACCAAACATGGCTTTTATTTCATGCTCTCCTCTGCTTCTTTTCAATAGGCACAAATTCAAGAGTTCAAAGAGGCCTTCAACATGATTGACCAAAACCGCGATGGCTTCATTGACAAGGAAGATCTGCACGATATGCTTGCCTCGTTGGGAAAGAATCCCGAAGATGAGTATCTGGATGGCATGATGAACGAGGCCCCTGGTCCCATTAACTTCACCATGTTTCTGACACTTTTCGGTGAGCGCCTGCAAGGCACTGACCCGGAAGATGTTATCAAGAACGCATTTGCGTGCTTTGACGAGGACAACACTGGGAATATCAACGAAGAGAAGCTGCGAGAGCTGCTCACCACAATGGGCGACCGCTTCACTGAGGAAGACGTAAGTTTTGCTTGTCAGTCAGTCATCGGGCATGCATGCAGCGTGCTGATGCTATTTTTGTGCACTCCTTGTTAACCGCTGCCTCTTTCTCTCTTTTTTCCCTGTTTCTCCAGGTTGATGACATGTACCGTGAGGCGCCCATTGATAAGAACGGCCTCTTCGATTACCTCGAGTTTACCAGAATTCTGAAGCACGGTGCCAAAGACAAGGATGACCAGTGAAGCAGAGTGCTTTCTTTGTTCCATTAATTGCGTATAAAGTATTTATTGTTTTGTATTATTCAAATACCGCCTTTTTATACCACGACCACCTTTTTTACCGGATTTTCAATCATGGATTTTTATTTGTAAGCACAGACACCACTACACATTACCTCCAATGACACTGATGCCAACAACGACGACGACCACCACCACCGAGGCATTTGTCTTCCTTCTGGCCGATTGCTTGCCACTTGACACTCTCTCTCCCCATCTGAGTGAATGGTCAGAGCAGTGCTGCTGCTGACGCCCATCCTCAGCATCCGCATCTTGGCCTCTTCTTCCCTCAATGTGCCCATCGTCTCCATCGGCCATGAAATCTGAAACCTCCCCGTTGTTTGGTACTCTGTCTGTCTCTCTCTCTCTCTCTCTCTCTCTCTCTCTCTCTCTCTCTCTCTCTCTCTC
>JAALOO010001045.1_pt1 | contig 21029 bp, 11 predicted proteins | sample 7257641 | NCBI WGS metagenome assembly JAALOO01 (sample SAMN14085613, study PRJNA598686) | mite metagenome | biome: ENVO:01001000; feature: ENVO:01001002; material: ENVO:01001226; isolation source: single female mite from University of Michigan culture on fish food culture... ...
CTCTCTCTCTCTCTCTCTCTCTCTCTCTCTCTCTCTCTCTCTCTCTCTCTAATGGGGCAAACAGCAAACTGAGACCTAGAAGCAGCAGCATCAGCGAACATCAGTTGAGCTGGTGAATGTCCGTTCATAATGGGTATGAATGTGTGTGTATGTGTTTGTTTACGTCGACGATGGGCTCTGACGCCAGATTAGGCTTTTTATGGCTACTTGACGGCGGTGAAAAGAGAGAAAAGGAGAAGAGAAAAAAGAAAACAGTAACGTCAGTAATCGACACTTGGTGATGGCTCATTGAGCAGATGGCCACTGGGCCAGTGGCACTGGCCATTGACCAGCTGCATCAACAGTAGCAAGAGCAGCATCAACAGTAGCATTTGCCCCTCCAAAGTGGCGCTATTTATTGGGCAAGGCTGTCTTTATTAGCACATGCTTTCTCTACAACGACGACAACAACAACAACAGTGCAGCAGTTGACTACTGTCTAATGGACAGAAAAGGGCCAAAGATCCCAGTACAACAGTCTAATTAGTCTCTCTGTCTGATTGTGGGTTATTTCTTTTTTGGCACTAAAAAGATAACTAAATATGCCCCCAAAAAGAGCAGTAAAATGTCGGTAAAAAACTCTCAATTGATTTCTTTTTGAGTTTATGCAAGAAATTTGGACCTTGAGAAAAAAGGTTAGGCTTTTCAGTTACCGTTTTTTCCTTCTAGCTGATTCTGTTTGCCGCCGCTGATAAATGCAATAATTTGGTGCTTTTTGATTTATGATTTGCTGCCGATTCATTTTCACTTTAAATTGCCATCCCTCCCTTCCTCGTGTAATTTTAAAAGCAGCTAGCTATAAATTACCAGAGCAACGCCGTAGCACTTTTCAATTTTCATCCACTGCTCTTTTCTTTTTCCTCCTTCACCACTACACTTGATCGCATCCATCGTTCAGTTGTCGTCTAAAGTCTTGAGCAACGGCATCAGCGCAAACCCCTTTTCAGTTCTCATGCATAGATGTCTTTTAGACCCTTCTTAGCAGCATGTGCTGAAGGCTTTAATTTAAAAGTGTCGATCGATGGTGCAATTTATAAAAACACACTCAGAGCATGTGAGATGCCGAAAAAATGCTGAATAAAAGAGGAAGAAGAAAGAAGGCATTCGGTAATAAATGGCCGTTCATCTTGTCTTTAGAAGTGAAAGAAAGTAAAGGATTAAATGAGCCAGCAGTGTCAAGTGGTGGTGGTGGTGGTGAAAGAAGAAAAAGTTGAATATTACCAGCCTTGAAAAGAAAAAATCAGCCAATGAGAAAAAAGCGTGCCGCCGCTTAATTGCCGCTTGAGAGCTGCAAATTCAGCAAGCAAGTTCAAAAGGCAAATGACACTACTTTAAAAGTAAAAGTTTAAATTTTGTAACTTTTATTCTGTGTACTGTTATTGCTATTGTTTTTTTGCAACTTAAAAATTGTTTAATTTCAAACGCTACGACGGTGCAACATAATTTATTTTCAATTGCTTTGCAGTCATTTTTTTGCACAACTTCTTTTCTTGCCGATACCTAATTTGCATGCATTTTAATTACAACGCTTATTGTTTTTTATTTTCTCTTTTTCTCACTTACACTTTTATCCCGTTAAACCCTCAATTATTTCATCACCGTGCAATTTGTTATCGGCCATTTTTTGCCTCTTTTTTTATTTATCCACTTTTTTGCACTTGCCTTTCGTTTTTGCAACTCATCCAAATTCCTCTTCAAAAAAATTTTCTTTTTGCTCAGATTGAGCATTTTTTCTCGTTTTAATTTTCTTTCGTTTTCAGTGTTTTTTCCATTTTCTTCTTTCAACTTCAGCACAACTTAATCTGTTCCCAGTGTATGGTGCGCACTTAGTGCTTACTAGGAGAACAGCAAAGTGAAGCGGCTTTGCTGCCATTTGCTGTTCTCAATTAAGAAGCGCAGAAAATTTTTTGTGCTGCTAATTTGCATGGGCAAAAAGAAAGGAATAAAAAAGGATTGCAATGATTTAAGCTGAATGCACAAAAGACAAAACGAGTACAAAAAGTATACTAAAATAAAAAAACTAATTAGGAGCAAAAAGAAATTTAAATTTACTTTGCATCACACTTTTACTGCTTTTGCAATTTTCCTTACAATGCGATTACTCTTTTGATTTAAAAATTAAATTTTAATACCCACCACAAATATGCTTATTTTGTTTGTTAGTGCCACTATTACTACTTACTACTTTTTTGAGTACTATTATGCTAATTAATTTAATTTTCCATTAATTCAATAATGCGATAGTTCTTTAGAAGATAAAATGCTGCTTCCCCACGTTTCTTTTTAGCTGGTATCGTTTTTGGCCACTGGGAAATCAACCCTAAAATCAGCGCACCAAACTAAAGTGCGAGATTGATGTTTGTCTATCTGTTTGCTGCCGTTGCTGTGCTGCAGCAACTGAAGGCAAAGCTCATGCAAATCGTCGTCGTCGAACACGACTGTTTGCATTTGTCTTCGTTACCAGCCGACACACAGTGTGACGATTGTCCCCTTCTCCCCGCACTTGAGCATCTGCTTCATCGTTCGTTAGGCCAATTGATTGGGCAATGGCCTGCCGACCTGCCAGCCAGCCATTGCCTGCCATGCACCTCATTAGTCTTTAGCCTCTCTCTTTTTCTCATCCTCAAGTCTGACCCTAGTTGAATAGTACTGCTCTTGATGCTTACTGGTAGCAATTCATTCCACCAATTATTATTATTCCCCGAAAGGAGCAGAAAAGAGGAAAAGAAGGATAGCTAGGCTGGTAACTCGCATTTATATTCAACTAATAGATTTATACTTTTAAAACATTAGTGTAATTGGATTGGAAAGGAAAATGGAAAACTGCAGAGGGGAGGGGGCTGAATGACTGCGTTGATGCTCAGCAGCATTTAACTGTTTGCAGAGAAGAGAAGTCACAAAGTCGATGTTTGATTTTGCTTTAAAATGCGGCGGTCCCTTTTTTCTTTTCTTCTTTCAAATAAAACAGTCTAAATTTCAGTCTACTTAGTCTCCTTCTTCTTTTCCTTCATAAAAAGTCACTGTTCATCATAATCCTCGCTTGAGGGAAATTTGTCATTTGAAAAGTCTAATTGAAGAGGAAAGAGAACGTCATTAGTGCAAGGCATCAGTTCCACAAAGCGAAAGCATCAACATCAGCAAAACAAAAACAACAACAACTAAATACACCAAGCAAGCAAGCAAATGCCACCCAAAACATTTATATTAATTTTTTCTACCCCACCACCACCACCACCACCACGACTATTTGCTTAATTCAATCAACGTACAAACCGGAAGGGAGCAGAGGCAAAAAGCAAATTTCTTTTGCTCCAGCAACTCCCGCGCCACCACCACCACACACACAGACTAATTAATTACTGTTTCATTTTGGTGATTATTTAAATTGCCCACGCTTTCTCGCCCTTCTTACATTTTCCATTCCTGCAACCTCTCTTTCCTTTTCCTTTATTTCTAATTACCACCACCACCACGTTTTTCCGCTCACCCTTTTCGGCCATTTCATTAATTTGACATTAACTTTCCAGCAAACCACCATTTTCTTGGTGCAGCACGCTCAGTCAGTCGAGTTATGGAAAACCATTTTACATCACTGCCCTACCAGTGCAATGCCTCACACTCACACACACACATAGACAGAACGTTCTGTTGTGGTTAACCCATTTTTCTTTGTTGTAAAAAAATTTTTTCTTTTTTCTCTTCGTTTCTAACAGTCAAACTGCTTTTTCTTTTTTACACACTCTTAACTCAAGTCGACAGTTTTTTTCATTTGCTGGCCTTTTTGCTGCTGCTCAAGAAAAAAGAAAGAAAGTCGCGCTTGAATGTGAATTTGATTGATGGATGGATGGATCATAGTGCCTGGTGCTGATGTTGTTGTTGGCTTGTTAAAAGGAAAACGAAGAGTGAGTGAGTGAAAGTGAAAGCAAGTGGCGTGGATAAATAAAAAGAAGAAAATTTATTATTAAATACAGAGCCTGCTAAAAAGCGAGTTGCTTGCATCTCTTCTTTTTTTTATTTAAAAGTAAAAGGCAGCCGTACTTGAACAGCAGTAGAGTACTGTGGTTTATCAAGGCAAACTAGTAAAGAGTGAAAGACAAATTTTGTTCAATTTGAAAAACATTTCATTTCATTTTAGCCTTTCCATGCTTTTTTCTTGCCAATATGTTCCACTCTCCACTTTCAAAGTGCTCAATGTCACTAGAAAAAAATGCGAGCTCCTTTTAAGTGTCGGGAAAGTAGTCAACATTTTTTCTGACAAACAAAAAAAGCAAACGGCTGCTTGTGCTTGACCCTGCTGCTGTCAATACATCGCCTGCCAATCGGGTCAATCACTGCACCAGCACTGGCACTACCCATTTGCTGCCAATGGACAAATTGCCTTTTAAGGCAAAGCAAATGCTGATGCGCCAGGCTACTCAATGCTAACGACACAGTCGACACTTTTAGCTGCATCAGTCGGAGGGGAACTGGCTGACTGGCTAAAACAAGCTGATGTCTATTTGCTGATGTTCAATACTGCAATTGGCAATTGGCCATCATTTTCAAGCAATGCTTTTACTGGCCATTTTAAAGCTAAACACAAATATAAATGTCAAAAGTTGAAAAAGGCAACATATTTAAAGCATCAGCATCAGCAGTGATCAGAGATCAGCACACAGTCAGACAGCTTCTTTTGATGTGATGTAATCTACCTAAATCGAGTGCTGCATTACACTATTTGCCAACTTACTCTCCTTCTTCTTTCTTTTTTATTCTCCAGTATAGAACCTTTGATCTCTAAACAAATAAAAAGCATCCCTCCTTAAAGTCTTTCAAGCCACAGACACTCAAGCGCCAAGTGTCAGTGCTGGCAACTGCCTCAACTGTTTCAACTTTTATTTTTGCTTAAGATTTTTGTCTTTTTTCTTCAATAGAACATGAGTGCAAGTGTCCCCAACCTTCTTGACTGCTTCTTGAGTGCACAACAAACAAACAGTATCTTTTCTTTTTGTCATTTGATCAATGGCACACGTGTCTCCAAGTTTTTTTGGGTGCCGTTTTGTCTAGTTTTGCAATCGCCGCCAAAAAACGCTTATTGCGAAATTTTGTAAACTTCTAGAAACTGCTAAAACTGAAAACGATACCATCCACTTGCACTTGAACGGGGAAAATGTAAAGTAGACACAAAATTGCTGAAATTTGCGTTTTTCAGCTAAATTCCCCTGCTTCAAGTACAGTATAAAAAGTGATGCAGTAAACAATTAGCGATCTAAATTGAGTCATTAACTGTGGTACACTCTCACTAGACACTACACGCAGACACTTCTTTTCTTGCTGAAATGTCCACCACCACCACTTTTTTAACAATTGCAATTTCCCTTGCAAGAGCAGCAGCAACTAAAATGATGGTGCAGTACAGAGCAGTGAAAACGACCAAAAACTGAAAGACAATGCAAAAATGATGGCCACTACAGAATGACATTTTCCATTCATTCTGTACACAGTGGGCTACAGTGTGAGTAAATGAATAAATGGGAGGAAAACAAGACTAGACATTTTAACAACGATTTCTATTACAACTATTACATCTACACTACACCAAGAATGGGCGCAAACACGGTGGCGACCAAACAAAGCGACTGCTAATTGCGAGGTAATTAACAGAAATGAGACTGACAATTGCCGCCGTTGCTGCCGCTGTCGAGAGTTGTCTGCATGTCAATTAGAGGCGGGGAACAGGCGGAGGAAAAAGGGTGTCGGCAAAAAAGCGGTGCTTGAGTGATAAAGAATGCACTGCACTCTAGCTTTTGTTTTACCAAAAACCCACCTTGTACTGGCAAGGACGAGGACAAAAGAAGGGTGATTCCCTGCAACACCACCCAAAAAGTTGAAAACGAGGTTCACTGAATAAATGTCTGTGTGTGCAAAACAATTAATGTTTGATAGGGTGTAGATGATAAAGGAAGAAGAGGAGAAAGATAGAAGAGCAGTCTGGAGATGGCGGTGTCATGATAGCTCCATTCGCGACGACTGCTCCTTTGCTTTTCTGCAGTACACCACTGAATTGTTCCAATGTTGAGCACCTCGTTATGCGAACACGCTTTGGTGTAGTAGCAGTTGTATCTCTCTTTTGTCGCTCCTGTGTTCACTAATTGTTCACCAACGAGAGAAAAATTATTATTATTATTATTACAAGAGAAAACTACACGACTTTAATGGCCGCCAGAGATGGTGGCCAAAAGAGAAATTGGCGACTGGTGTGCCTTCATGTTCATATTTCCACAGGCGAGCTTTCAAGCAAAGTCAGCCAGTGTTAATGTGTGTCTGTCTGTTTGTGGGTCGGTAATTACCCGATCATATAGACTTTTTTCTTTTTTCACTTTTTTTGTTTGCTTAGCCATAATAATCATCCATTCCCCTCAACAGCTCTGTGAGCTCTTATTCGATTGAAATCACACGCACGGTGATCGTTGGCCGAAAGGTAATGAGAGCAAAGCAGAGCAGAACTGAGCATTCCAGCCAAATCAGCCTACCTACCGCCTCACTGGCCACCGGTCAGCCATGTGCAAACACTCAAACAGCTGTCGAAGAGTGGTGGTGGTGGCAGTGAGTGAGCGAGTAGAAAAAGTCAGCACTTGCAATAAGACTTCTCCTAAACTGAAACATCGCCTGTCTAAAATAAATAATAATATCAAAAAGTAATTAAATAAAGTGATCTACTAGTGGCTGCAATCGAGAATCAAAGACAGAGTTGAGGTGGTGATGGAGGTTGGAGGGAAAGAGAAAAGAAACCTCCAATATTAGTTAGACACTGAAATGAAATGATGGCGGCGGTGGTGGTAATTGAGATTTGCCAGTCTCTTCAATGAAAAAAGAGAAAAAAGAAGGCAACGAGGCAAAAGGTGCCAAAGAGAGTTCGCATGAACGAGCACTGCAAACGACGATGATGGCGATGACTCTTGGTAGTCACCTACAAACACTCTCACATTAGCACTGCAACTGTGTTTAAGGGTGCTCCTCGCTAAATGACCACCAGATTTTTCAGGAGAGTTCACTGTGCCCTACTTTCAGAGCACTTTTCGTGAGGGTGGTGGTGGACACCACTCAAACTTGGACTTGCTCACTTTAAAAGTGTGTGTACAACAAAAATTATAGCCTGTGGGAAATTAAATTATCAGAAACAGCAGCAAAAAGCACTAGAAGTAAAAGAAGTAGATAACATGAGTACTTATTTTCTAGTTTAAGCGTTTTGCACTAGCGTTTGCAAGATGATTAAGGCTAATAAAAAGTTTTACTTACATTTTTGCTTTTATCATTATTATTGGTTGAGTTTCCAGCTAATGTCAATTTCCAGTGGTGAAGGTGGTGGTGAGCGTATGGTGCACAGAGTAAGTTGCAGGCAAATTGGCTGCAGTGAGTCTTCATGATCGTGATGCCTCCATTACTGCCAGCCAGCCCAGTGGATATCAATCATTTTGAAAAGAGAAAGCAAAGAAGATGATGAGCTCAAAAATAAGAAGTAAACAACCAAAAAGATACATTCGACCAAGTAGAAAGTTTTTGCTTTTTCTGACTAAATTCTGTTTTTTTGCAGTTGAGATTGAAGGTACAGTAGAAGAGGGCAGTTTTTTTAGCACATCTGCTGGCTGATTGAGTAGAGCTGAAATCGACGGTACAAGCGCGTTTTTGCAGATCATCAGAGCGGCAATTTAAATCTGTACTCTTCATTTTTCATTTTTCGCCTCGTCGTCATTTGCAGTTGCTGTTGTTGATGCTGATGCTGATGCTGATGTTCACTTTTTGCCGTTCACTTTTCACTTCACTCCCATTTTTTGTCTCTGTTTGCTTCGTGTCACTTTTTTCTTCTTTTTCTTCTTCTTTTCCCTGCAGATGCTTCGAGTCTAAAAAGCTGCAAAAAGCTCATCATGTGTCTGTCTGTCTGTATGTCTGGCTGCGTTCAGCAAAAGAAAAGAGGACAAAACAAACGAAGGGTAACAAAGTATGTCAGTGAGGCTGCTGCTGCTGCTGAAGAACATTAAATCAGTAGATCAGAGACAGAACGGGAGAGAAGGGAGAAGGAAAGAGCAGAATCACTAACGGTGAATGTGTCAGACAGGCTCAAACAGGCAGTAAAACAAACAAAGTCAAAGTCAGAGTCAGACAATGCAAGAGACAGACAGACGGACAGACGGACTGATTTGAGACTGTGATAGCGAGCAGCTGATGATGATGATGGCGGTGGTGGCGCAGAACACCGATGAGTGTGTGCAAATAATATCAAAGGGTAACTGTGTGCTTTCAGTGTCACTCACTGGCAAAGGCAAACCCATGGGCACAAATAATACCATTACCAGCAGAAATACCGAAAGATAACGATATTGGCGCGTAAAACAATTTTCTGCAAAAATTGCTACAAACATCGTCGTAGAAGGGTCGGTTTTCGTACAAAACTAAACAAAAAGAAAAGAGAAACAGGACGACCGAATGCGGTCGATTTTTCTCCGCGGAAACCGTTACTTTTTTTCGTGTTTACCAAATAACTAAATGCATTCTTCACTCTAGTTAGCTTCTTTTTATCCTTTTCAATTCTCAATGAGTTAATCTGCCAGTATATTGATATTGCTGCTGTTGTTGGCCGCTTACATTCAGTTGAGTCCAACGATGAAGCTAATTCAATGGTAGAGAGTGGTGGAAGACCATGGCAATGGTCATTGTACAATAAAAGAGAACTCTTCTGTACAGTGAATAAGAAAACCTTTTTTGTTTGGAGGAATGGCGAAATATTGAAGAGAGATTGCAGCAGCAGCAGTCTAATTCAATTTCACCCGCTGCAATCGACAGGCAGATTCCGGAGTTTGAAGAGGAGTAGACAAAAAAAGAAATGATTGGCTACTTTTTTTTGTTGCCCCGATACCGACACAGCAACATCAGCAACCAACCAACCAACCACCCAACCAACCAACCAACCAACCAACCAACCAGTCAGACTCTGGACAAAACTGGATGTGTCTGCCAGTGTGAGAATGCATTGACACAACTAATCGAGGGTCATTTCCTCCTTCCTTTGGTTAGTTAGAACCATCATAAACAAAACTCTTCATTAAGATTAAGAAAGAGATACAATTTGAAGTCTTGAAAAATTTGTTTTTTGCACATTTATTAAACAGCATTTTCTATTCACCTTTGCTGTTTGATAACAGAAAAAGAAAGCTATTAAACTGTTTATTATTTTATTTACTCCAATGTTTGAAAGTGACCAAGTATTAAGTGGTGCTGATTTGCATAAACAGCACTCTTCTTTTAGTGCAACAGAGCAATTAATCACAACCGTTTTCTCCAACTTTTTAGTTTTATGGTAGAAATTATTTATGTTTTAGGCGACTTTTCTTGCTATACCAAATTAATTTGATTTGTATTCACAGTATTATTAATTTTCACTCTGATTTACACGGGAAATGAGCAAACGATGTGTGTAAGAGTGATGGTAATCAAACGTGAAGCTGAATAATTAGCTGTTTGCTTGCTGAGGGGGACTTTCAGTTTCTAATAATAAAAATAACGATGATTAGTACAACTTTTACAACTAATAATAAAAATTCACATCACTAATGAATTGGCCCATTCTTTTTCCTGCAAATTGCAGTGGGTAAACAGTAACTACTACAGTGTGCTAATTGAATGAAAGTACACCGACTTTTAATCGAATGACTAAATGAACTGCTCACCAGTTCTAACCATTTACCAATGCACCTCTTTTCATAAAGAGCCAGTACTAGGAAGAACTTTCTTTCACATTAATGGCTTAGCACAAATTTTAAAGTTTACAACACAACAATGTGCGCTCAGCAGTGCTGTGCCTTTTATCTGAGCACCAACACAAATATATTAAAAATATTATGTTTTCCCCTTTTTTCACATTTCCCCGCTGTCTGTTCGCCATTCAAAGAAGCATCTCTCGAATAATACTTGCAGCAATAGCACTCAAGTACTTTTCATTTCAATTTAAATTTTCTTCAATTGTACTCGCCAAATTTAAATTGATCATTAAAATATCTACTGCTGCTTACTACCGTTGTGGCACAGTCACAGCGGTTTCTGCGGTGCTTGGCGGTCTTCTTCATTCTTTCTTGCAACGAAGCCTCGAATCTTAAAAAGTAAATTGGATTTTCTTCTTACCATTGAAATTGCGCAGTTTTGTTATGACTGCTACTGCTGCTGCATTTAATGAGTGAAGCCGCTAGAGTCTTTAGTTGTAGTAAAAAGATAGAAGAAGAAAATAAAAAAAAGCATTTTCAAGCAAAGATGGTCGCACCAATTAGGAAATCGGAACATGTCGCCGCCAGGAATGTGCCAGTGACAGTGCAAATGTTTTTCCGTTTGCTATGTCTGTTGTGTGTGCAGTGTCTCATTCTGTGTCATTTAATTGAAATTTATCGGTCAGACACACACACACTGGGAGGGAAAGACAGTGAGATGGAGCAAGCGGCAACCAAAATTGACCTGACAAATTGCACAAACTAAATAATAATATATTTATGGTTGCTAATAAATCCAAACCTAAAATGCACTAAACACAAACAAACAGGGCCAAATGCATCTTTTTGTATCCGTTTTGTCCTTTATCCATTCATCTGCTCAAATGTTATTTTCAAATTTTAAAAACAAAGGATAAAAAAGGAGTCTTAAAAACAAAATTAAATAATTATTGTAATTAATAGTTATAAAAACAACAACAACAACGACAACAACGGCAATGGTTGCAAACGCAAAATTACTGTCATTCTTAAGTATTTCCCATAAATTGTTGTCAAAAGTAACAGCTTGCAAAAAAATGTGCTGAAGAAAAAACAGTCAAACTCTGAGAAAAAATTATTATTGCACTTAAAGACGACGGAAGGAAGATGAGAAAAGGATAGAAAAAGAGAAGAAACTACTACCCATTAAACGATTCTTTTGTTTTCTAAACGTTCAATTATGATCTGTGAGTGTCTGTAAGGGTGCTTGCGTGTCTTTTTTTGATATACCACTTTTTTCAACTAAAAACAAAAGAAGTAAGCAAATCAATTGTCTCTCGGTTCGACGTGGCAAATTAATTTTAGTAAGGCACCAACTTAATTTTTTTGTTTTTATTTGATAAAAATTCTCATTTCACTGCAATTGAGCACTTTGCATTTTTTAAATTGAAAAATTTTTAATTTAATTTAAAATTTTCCTTCCCCATTTTCTTTGACTACTTTTACTTTTTCACTTTTTAATTTAAGGCAACCCCACCTTTCTTTCTTTTTCTGTCCATTTTCTTCTCCTCTTATTTTTTCCCAAAACAGTGTTCTATTTAATTTTAAGCTCGCAGTCCTTTATTGAGTGCAGACTGCGGCTGACATTTTATTACCACACACACACACAAAACCATAACACAATGTTTAAAAATGAACGGCAAAAAAATCTTTATTGATTACCGAAAGGGGAAAGAAAAAAAAGAAAAAAGTTTTACTGCGGTACTTTTCTCACTGCAGTTACCTATTACAAAGAGAAAAACTGTTCTGAAACAGTATGGCTACTAAAAAATAGCAATTTGTCTGATGAGCAGAAGCAAACGAGACTAAAAAAGTGTTCAATGCAAAAATGGCTCTAAAAATTAAAATTATTTACACATTCTGCAGTTTAAGCAGTAGAAATAATAAAAGTAGCAAAAGATGGTGTTAATGCCTTTTTCTTGCACAGGGCAGTAATTTGTTAGGTAGGTAGGCAGGTAAACAGAAAAGTTACAGCACAAATATGATAGAAACTTTGCCCAACTCGTTTGACATGAAATGCAGAAAAGTATAAAAAATAAAAAATAATCTAAAATGGCGGCACTTTGTTCATTCTTTTTTCTGGAAAGACGTGGAACCACCTTCACAGCAAAAGTACATTTTTGCTTCATTCAGTCAGTTTCAGCTTTCTCTCTTTTTGCTCAAACTCTTTCTTTGCTTTTTAAGCCATTTTTCCTTTTTTCATTGTTCAGCTAATTAGCCTGGCAGTGTGTGAACTGAAGCACGACAATTTGCAGCGTTGTAACGGTGAAAAGTGAGATGCCTTTAGTGAGAAAAGTCAGTAAAAGAAGTAGTGGCCACCACCAAATGAATGAAACTGTAGCGGCGACAAAAGGGAAAAGGAGAGAAAGAAAAGATTGAATTGAGTCGTCAAAAAAAATCCACGGAATGGAAAACGCTGTCTGGTTGACTGCTGTGCAGCCACTGGCTAATGACTGCCTGCATGCAAATGAAAAAAAAGTAAAAAACTGTATGTGGTCGATTATGTTGAGGGGAAGAGAAGACAGAGAAGCCAAAGTCGCAGTAAAAAAATGAGTCTATTTGGCTACCTATTTAATTCTTTAGCAAAAGAAAAGCATCACAATCGTCAGTTTAAAAAAGTCAGTTTTGATTTTAGATTTAGTAGACTGATTGTATATGTGATTTCAATCAACTGACAAAATCAGTCACAGTTAACTTAAAAAAATTTAAAAAAGTTTCCAACTATTATCAATTTTGTTATCTTTTTTAGTGTATTTGTCTGTCTATCTGTTTGATATATCTGTTTATAAAAATTTAAAATGCAAAACAGAAGCAAAAATAACGGCGGCAACAACAACAAAATGTTTGTAACTCATTTAAATTTAAAATGCCCATTTATTTTGTGTATTTTGTTTTTGCAAAAGTAATGCAGCTGATGCTGCTGTTGAAATGAAAACGGCAATTTTCAAATGTCAACCAAAAAGTTTTGTATTGCTTGAAAATAGTAGTAGTACAAGTATCCACTCACTCAACCCACTTCGTCGTGGGAATAACCAAAAAAATTAATTTATTGTTTTATTAATTTTCCAATATGCAAAATAATTATTCAGTGAAACGCATTTTAAATGTCTAAACATTTAAAAAATTTAAAATTTTGTTTAATTGAAAAAGCAAAAAAAGAAATTAAAAATACGGTAGCAGACATGATAAATCAATACAATTCACACACAAACAAATTGCAGTGATTGAATTAGTTCTTTAGATTTAATTTGACATTGCCTATTAGTGTCAATGAATGAAAATGAGGAAAAGACAGAAGTTGCTGTTGCTATTTGTTAGGAAACAATTAATTGCGTTTGCCAATTTTTTACGTTGTTCTGTGTTTATGAACAAACCAAAAAATAAATTAAAAGATAGGCATTGATAGACAAATTGACTTGGAAAACCAAGAATATTGCTGTAGTAGCGTATTACACAGTTGATTAGAAATGAAAAAATGAGGAAAACAAAAACACTAAAAATGAACACTTTTTTGCTCATTTATAACAAAACAAAACATTTTTATATTTTATTTTGCCTTGTAGCTGTCAAAAATTAAAAAACAAAAATTTGGAAAGTTAAGCATTTAGCAAATTTAAAAATTGCTGCTAAATGAACAAATCTCAAGCAGTCGGTGGCCGAGCGGTTTAGGCGATCGACGTTGATGCCTGAGGAGAGCGAGTTCGAATCCTCGTGTTCGGCTGCGCGGCCCCCACCCAGGGTTAATGGGGAGAGCTCTGCCCACTGGCCGCTCAGTGTGGAGACTCTAGCTTCGTAGAGAGGGCACCTCTGGCGTCTGTCAGGATAGGCTGTCTGTCAAGCCACTGACTTAAATTTCAAAAAGTATGGATCAAAAAGTGGCCCACTAGGGTAGTCAGGACCCTCCCTCTCGGAGGACTACAACTGACTTAAAACGAGGCTGCTAAATGAACAAATATAAAACATTTGTTTTGCAAAAACGGTTCTAGTTTTGGACAGAACAATTCAAGAAACATTTATTGCATAATTGAAATGTGCTCAACTTTTAATTGTTTTTTTCCGTTTTTAACAAAAGCAAAAGTTTTGTTGTGCCACATGTGCAAAAACTTTCGAAATATCACTTAAGCACAAGATACTCAGAAATACAAATAATTTAAAATGCAAAACTTGCCAAACTTGTGTTTTTATTTAAAGTTTTACGACTAAAACTCTAAAAAAATATTATTTAAATCTCTTAATAATTTAAACTGTTTTGAAATTGAACTTTTTTGCTAAATTTTATGTTTGTTAAAAATAAAAATAAGTTTGCTGTAATTTAGATTTTAAAAACAATAAAAATACTCAATAAATGAAAACTAAAAACAATTTTTGCTTTTTAATTACAACTAACGGTTGAACTTTGTCATTTAAAATACTAGCTTATTCCACTAAAAACGACAGTAAAACTCACTCAACACCTTTGCAACAACAACAGCCATCTTAGTTAGCAATTACTCCAGCTTAGCCATAATCACATAAAAAGCACATCTAGGCAATAATATCGTTCAGTGCCATAAAAATCCCATTATAGTATTGCTGGACGCCTAGGCTGCCATAATGCAAATTTGTCTATTAAGCATTTTTGTGTGTGCATGGCTACTGTTATTTTCAGCAATTGTATGTGGCACTGATTACTTGGCGGTTAAAAGAAAAGAAAGAAGATTACCACAGCTAATGAAATTGAATTTTGCCATGCCCGTTGGGTGACACGTGAGGAAAATTAGCTACAGTTTCCGAATACTTTTATGCTAACTAGAATAAAAAAGTTTGACTAATTTTTATGGATAAAAAATACATTTTGTTGTTGAAAACAATAAGAACTAAACAATTTTGTTTTTAAAAAACAAGTTTACAAAAATTTTGTGCAAAAAAACAACTTTTTCTGGTTAACAAAAACCAGCCATTTTTCACTTTTTGCCTTGCACAAAGATCAAAACTAAAATCAGCAAAGTTTGCAGTAAATTCAATAAATTTACTGTCCCAACGGGCACAATTAAAAGAAAAAAGTGAAATCATCAATAAAGAAGTGGCGCAAAAAAATAAACAAAAAACCAACGCAAAAATACCACAGGTCATTTTTCATAAAAACAAAATAAAACTCTCCCACACACAAACACATCACCAAACAAAAAAAACAAAGTTTTGCCACAATTTTTTATTTTATTATTTTCAAGCAAGATGCTGCTTTACTACAAAGCTAATTTCAAAGCAGTAAAATGTTTTGTTGATAAAAAGTTAAAAAAACATTAATGAAAAACTAAAAAAAGTTTTCTATAATGCCCAACAGTGCAAAATGCCAAAAAGAAGCAAACACCAGTAGAGGATTATCATGTAAATTAGTGTTTAAAAAACTGTTAGAAAACTGTACTATTGCACTGAATGAATCTTTTCGATTCGTTACCTTTTAGGCACCAAAAATGTAAGAGTTTACCAAAGTCACCACTGCTCAAAAAGTGGCAAGCTAAATTAAAACACGGTTCAGCTTATCCCCCCTTATTCTCCAAACAGCTTTTTTGACATCTTCATTTTTGCACACTTCCAAATTTAGTATCATTTCCCAGCAGAAGCAGCAGCACACTTGACAGAAGATAGCACATTTGCGCCGCCCGCATGACTGAACAGTGGAGACGTGGTTGTTTTAGAGAAGAAGAAAAAAGACAGAATAGGATATCATTGCAGTTGCAGCAGACAAATGGAGACAGTCAAATAAATCAATGGACAGTGACACTGACAAGTGGCCACTGGGCAGAGACGTTGCCTCGCAAGGCACCCAACACACACACACACACACCAAGCCAGCAGCATCAGTTGACACTGTCAGGCACTTTATTTTCACACACAAAAAACTTTGCACGGAAAAAAAGACAAAAACTCCCAAACACACACACACACACGCACACATTCTTTCTAGTAATTTACAGCATTGACCTTCTCATTTGGCCAAACTGCTGCTAGAGGGCTGCAATTGCAAGCAAAAGTCAACTTTTTGCTGGTTTGCTTGCTTGTTTGTTTGCTACTGCTGATGCTGCTGCTGATGCTCGCTTTTCTGAGAAATCTAATTTAAGAAAATGTATATCGCAATTATCAACAGCAGCAGTGGCAGCAGTTTCATTGCCATTTTAATTTGCCATCTCCCAGTGGAGTTTGGACTATCCGATAGCAAAGTAGTTGTGAGCAAGCAAAGGGAAAGAGTCGGTCAGTCAGTCAGTTAGCGATGGTGAGAAGTGGAAAGCGAATTGCGACCACCACCACCACCAGCACACACACAGAGAGAAAGACACAGAAATAGACACGCATCGAAGTCCTCGCTGTCCGTCGCCATAAATTGCCATTACTCGCCTAGTAAATTCATTAATTTCCATTTATCCGTTATTTTTCCGCTTTTCCATCTTCTTTTTTCTGCTCTTTAGACTACTTCTCACAAATTCACACACTGGCCGCTTTTAGGCACACAAGCGGAGAGATAGATAGAGAGCATTGCAAACAGAACGTTTCACTCTGACGAACACTTCCATCAGAGCGCATCTTGATCACTTTCTCTGATGGTCGCAAATATTTGACCATGTATCACACTTGCCCTTAACCGCAGCAAAAAACGGCGGCTAAAATTGGAAATTCCGAGTAGAAAAGAAAAAGGGAGAGAGCGTATTTGGCATCTTTAGCATCTTCATCCATGAATCCATCGTTATCAGTAGCTGGGCGTAGGTTTGGGCTGTTTTTCAGCTTGATCGGCATCAGCAGTTGCAGCAGTCTCCAGGCTGTTAGCACTTTCCGGTCACACATTCGATCACACACATTTAGCAATGCCCACTTTGATGCGTCTCGTTTACGGTGGTTATTATCATTTGCTCACTTTCTTCCTTTTTAACTTTTCCTGCCTATCAAGTTTTTGTGCTTCGTTGAAGAAAAAAAATGAGAGAATCTGCCCTCTTGAATTGATCTCCCTCTTGAAAAGTCTGTCTGCGTGTGTGTTTCTTCACTCCAATCACGTCGCCAATTGAATTAATTTTTGCTGTTGACTTCAATACTTCTTTGAAGGGAATGAAATTGCCGACCTTTTGCAGCCGCCACCAGTGTTTAAGCACCTGCGGTTGCATTTTGGGCACGTGCTAAAGCAAAATAAAACAAAAAAGTTTAGCAAAACCAAAAAAGTCTATTTTGTGAAGTTCTGGTACTGGTCAAAAGCTTTGCGGTAGCACAAATGAGGTCATTTGAATTGATCATTATCAGAGAACAAAACGAAAAACTGTAAAATGCATTTCACGATTTAGTCAATAGAAACACTTTTTTTTCTTTTGCAGTGCAATTCAATTTAGCACTTCAATAATTCCTCCCACTCCGCTCTCCTTTTAACCGTATTGTTATCAGCAGCACCGAGCCAACTGCCCACTGCGATTAGCAACTTCATACATCACAGGAAACGGTGATGGGCCAATAGAGCGCATCACCCTCTTCAGGCACTACTGCCCAGCTCCGGTAGTTGTGAAGCAATGCATCATCATTACCGAATCATCATCATTGTGTCGGGCAGAAGTGAATCGACGATTGTTGCCAGGCCTGTTGACAGCAATAGCATCAGCAACAGCAGCAATCTCTGATGGCAATCGTATGAAAACAGGCAATTCCCAGCTCTTTTTTTGCCATCAGTGATTGATTTGGCATTTTTGATTCAGTGTTTTCTACCTTATCCGTACTCACTGACCGGCTGACTGACTGTGCTTGACTGTGCGTCTGTCTGTTTGGCAAAAGACAACAAAAAGTTGCAGTTAGCTTAGCATTTTTCAGTTTTTATTTGGTAGTGTCTCTATATTTGGTACTTGTAGTGCTTGAAGTCAAATATTAGCAATATGTATTATTTATTGAAATAGGAAAAAACAAAAGAAATAGGAGGGTGGAAAAAAGGAAAAAAGGCAAATTGAATTTAAGGCAGTGCAATTTGCCGTTTGAAAAACGAGCGACACAACAACGAATGTTTTAGAACACCGCCACTGAATCTTTGGTTGTTAAGAGTGAACAAAAAAATCAAATGCTGCACAGCCAGCATTTTCAACTGCTGCTGCTGCAGATGATGCTGTTTTGGTGACAGTAAAAAAATATTGAAAAAATAGGCAAAACATTTTTTAGGTGCTAGGCAAAACAGACCAAAAACGACAACAACAAGAAACGCTAAATAAAAAAAAGTTGCCTGAACGTGTAACTATATTTTTTTTATAAAAAAACTCCTTGAAAAAGCCAGCATGAACGGCAGCAACTTTGCAAAATTCGACCATTTGCATACATAACTAATTTAAAGAGTAAGGTGGTTGTCGTGATGATGAGGCAAGAAAACGGTATTAGTAACGCAAAAAATGCAAAGAAGGTAAAAAATTAGTGAAAAGAGAAGTAAAGAAAAGGAACGACTAAAACATTAAACCAAAAAATTAGCTTTTATTATAAAATTCACTTGCTGATAAAGCTAAGTTTTCTTTTCTTTTGGAGCACCAAATTATGTAAATAATCACTTGCCAGAGTGTTCGATGCAAGCGAACTAGCACACTAACACACCAGCACATTGATTGGCCTCTAATTGAAACCAATTTCTACTTTTTTGAAAAAAATCTTTGTAAGTCTATTTTATTGGCAAACTAAAACCAAACACTATAAACTTCTTCAACTTGACTGTGTGTGCATGTCAATCTTAATCAGAACCACGTTTTGTAGTTGATAATGTACAAAAACCTAGTGCAAAAAGTCTATTAAGAGCTGCCTTTCATTTACAAGACTGCCACTAATGAAAACTTGCGTAATTCAACTGCAGCAGCATCGACCTAATCGCAATTAGGAAAAATGAGAGAAAATGAAAAAAAGACAACGATTGAAAAAAAGAAAATTACTTTTGCTGTTTTTTTGTTGTAGAGATAAACAAAAAACACTGCAAAAATTAGATTTTTGCAACTGATATTAATTTAAATCAACTTAATTAGAGTGATTTTTACTTGCATTTAGAAATGGACTGCAATCTAAATAAAAAAATTTGCTTTTTGAAACTAAAAAGTACTTTTTTGAAATCAGAAAGTTTTAGTTCTGTTGGCTTTGGCTGTTGTGGCCTTTGCACTCATGCAGAGAATTTATTCATGTTCTTGTGTGCCATGTCGTCGCTTAAACTTTAATAATATGATTGAGAAGAAAACGGAGAAAAAAAGATAAAAAAGGCAAACTGCTGAAATATGTCTGTCAATACTATTGCTGTTTTTCACTGTTTGCTCTCAGGCGCAGTGAAATGAGCCATCAGTCTAAAAATCCCTGAAGAGCAAGAGAAATAATTTTAAAATTTAAATTAATGAAAAGGAGAGAAAAAAAGCTAAAACTTGATTTGCCAAATGCAAAATAAAAAAAGGAAAAAATGCGAATTAGGTTGTTAAGTGCGTGTACGTTAATTGAAAATTATAATGCTGCCAAACCAAAACCGACTGATGCGTTCAGGGGCAGTGAAATGCTTTTAAAAGGACCCAAAAAGTGTGCACCTTTAGGCTAAACACTCGTGAACAAGCACATGTGAGGAAAACAAATTACATTTTTTGTAAATTAAAACAATTGAAATAAAGCAGTCAAGTTGAAGTAACTTGACTGCGCAAAAAAGTACAGCATTTAAAAAAATCTAAAAAACATTGAAAAAAAACTTGTGATCGTTCTAAGTGCCGTTTTCTCATTATCATCATTTCCATCACTTTTACCGTCTGGCAATCAAATAATTGTAGCAACTATTGAAACATCAACCACCACTACGACGACCACCATCTATTCCCCAATTATCTTCAATCATCAGTACAACTTATTTGTATTCTTCTTGTTTTTCTTGTTCTTTGTGAAGTTTTTGGGCAGTAGTCAACTAACGATGTGGGCTTACTGTGATGTTCTGTTGTGTTGAGCTCCTTAGACGATCCGAAACTAAATTGAAACCAATTTACCACAACCTTAATTGAATCGTACTTTTGTGAAGTTTGCCACAGTACACCATCATCACAAACCACAAAGTTAAAAACAACAACTATCAAGTAAGAAATAAGTAGGCAGGCCAACAAACATAATAAACTGTAATAATGCAGAAAAAGAAGTTAATGTCAGATTAATGATAGAGAAATGAAAAAGAAATGCCCAAAAGGACTATTTATTTTTACAACTTGGGCCCAACAGCAACAGAATCAGCTAAAGTCATAACCTTAACAAGAAAACATTATGTATTCTGCTGATCAGAATAAGAAAACGACATCATCATAATCAAAAGTTGAAGTTGTTTGTGAGCACACACAGTTGATGAAAACCAGTTCAGAAAAAAACAAAAGTTGCAAGTTAATTGTGGGAAAGGAAAGGAAAGACACACAAACTTTGGTCCGAAGAAAAATGTGAAACAGAAGCGGCTAATTGGGCTGAAGTTTTTGTCGGTAAAATCGGTGAACATCAGCGGCCACTTCTGTTCTTCTTCACTATCTGCCGGCCTTCTTCGTCATCGTCGGTACACATCCGCTAGGCAATCAATTGACCAAACAGATCGAAGAAAAAGAAAAAAGAAAAAAATGTTGAGGGCAAACAGAGTACTGTTTTGATTTGATTTACTCAGCTAAATTAGTCATTGAAAGTTGAGTAGTGTAGTGTGCCTAGTTGATTTAAAAAACAAAAAGTGCGACGGAAACAAGAAAACGCTGAAGTTAACTTTACCGGTTTGGTTTTTAAAACTGGTATTTATATTGCAATCACTAACAAACCATTTTAACAAATTTAGTTTTCAAATTTAGTTTATGTTTTTTAGAGTCCGGAAACACATTTTCAAAAGGTATAGAATTAATTTGTTTTTGTTTTTAATTTTTTTTAATTTTAAAAAGCTACCCGAGAACTGCCATGAACATTTTTGTTTGCAAAGCGAAGTAAAGTAAAATTGCAACTTGTTATTTTTATTTTTTTATGTTTGGTACTCAGAAACAAACTTGCTGCATATGCAGTTTTAATAATTGCACTTAAGGCGAGAGTGAGTCGAATTTTCTATTTTATTGGCTCTCGTATTATTCCTATATGAATTGTCGTTTTTCTGCCAACTCTTATAACTCAACTTCTAGAGTACCTGAAATTTAGGTTAAAGTCTCAAATTAAAGTTTAAGGCCAGACAAGGAGGCAGGCTGCACTGCAGGTGCTTCAATGCATTCTCTA
>JAALOO010001047.1_pt1 | contig 20977 bp, 10 predicted proteins | sample 7257641 | NCBI WGS metagenome assembly JAALOO01 (sample SAMN14085613, study PRJNA598686) | mite metagenome | biome: ENVO:01001000; feature: ENVO:01001002; material: ENVO:01001226; isolation source: single female mite from University of Michigan culture on fish food culture... ...
AATAGTTTTGTTTCCATACCGGCAAAAAAAATTAAAATTGTGGGGTGGTGTAATTTGTATGCAATTTTATTAGCAACTTTTTGGTAAAATAGTTGAAAAAGAACAACCAGATAATAACAATTTGGGTAGTAATAAAAAGGCAAAGACTCCATTGTGTCTTTAAGCAGTTCTTATGAACAATAAAAAAGGATATTGTGTTCTGCTGATTAGAACATGTGTGGCGGAGGTGACTGATGAAGGAGTGAAAAAGGAAAATTACAACCAGAATCTGAAGGCACAGAAGAGAGTGACAAGCAAGAGGGAAGTTAGAGATGAAATGAAATGTTTGAACAAATGTGTTCACAATGGGGAGACCTAGAATTGATAGGACGGATTCAGATATAAACTGACAGGATAACTAAACTGCTGTATCAAAATTGATTTCTTTGTTCTTCAATGTGAAAGACATGTCAATTTGATCGCATTGCGTTTCAAAGCAAATTAAAGTTCCAGGTTCTAAAAAGGACTATCCTATGCAATGACAGTAGCAAGAATTAGAAAAAAATGAAAACGAAAAAAAGTGGCCTAACTCGTGAGATCCAACAAGTGCTCTGTAAGGAAACAGTTAAATTGTAAATAAATTGGACTTGTGAGTAACATAAAATAATAGGGCTGAGTCAACAATCCGCTGATAGGAGGGGAAATGTATTGATCTGAGTGATGACGGTTGAGCACTGAATCTCTGCGCCTACGTGCGCGTTCATTTTTTCTTTCCTGCTGTACTTTGTTTTCGTGTACTGTCATTGTTCTTGTTCGGCGACGGAGAAGGCGAGTTATCTGAAGTGATAAGTTGGTGTGCTGCCCGATCCAGCTCTAAAGAAATAAATGCACTCATCAGCAGGTGTGCCTCAGTGAAATCAGTCAAGTCCTCGCTTGCTCACCTTCCTCCGTCATGTTCAGCGTTTCTGCCAGTTCGCGCTGAGTGGCCCTCAGGACGACCGGGTCGACATACTTGCCTAGTCCTTGCTCCACCAGGATGTGACCGACCAGACTCTCGGCGCTGCCCACCACCTCGGTGGCTGGTTGCTGCAGTCGGCTCGGATTGCCATGAAAGGAGGCTCGGTGAGGGGCTGCTGCTGCCGCAGTGGCCAGAGTGTGCCTATTGATATCAGTTAGATTACTATCGGATGCTACAATGGCGGCAGGGTACGGTGAGGTGGAAGCGGAGAGAAAGCTCGAAGCACGGTTTTGCCGGTGGCCATCGTAGATGGAGTTGGAGCTCACTGAGCGAGGGTCTAACTGCTGAAGCTGATGATGCTCATTGTGCGCATTGTGGCTCTGGTGGTGCAGCAGCTGCAACTGCTGCTGTTCATACGCTGGTCGACTTGGTGGCCGCTCCTCCGACACTGACCGGTGTCGGCTAATCTTGCTGGTTGCCTTTCGGTACCAGGAGCGCTTCTTTGCTGCCTGTGCTTGCCGTTGGTCGTCATCCTCGACCTGGTCGAGACTGGTTGGCGTACTGCTCAGCATTGGACACTCGTTGCTGTCCTGCTTGCGGAAGCAGCCGGACAGTTTCCGTCGAAAGGAGGAGTTGTGCGAGGCCGAATTGGAAGACTTGCGACTGCTGCCCTCAACTGGGCTACTCAACGGTGCTGGTGGCGGATCGGGAATGGTCATCTCATCCAGATCAAAGCTCTCATCGTCGATGACCAGTTTGGGTCGCAATGGCACTGGAGGTGCATAGCAATACAGAGGCGTTTCGGTAAATAGACGATAGCCGCTGCTATCAAAGGGCTGCCCGGGTGCAGGCAATAGGAGAGAAGCTCGGTGGTCACTAGGTCCAGCTGCACCAGTGAGGCTCACTTCGTCGCTCTGTGGTAGCTCGCTCAGTGAACTGTTTGTGTGATGAGTTGTTTGTGTAAAAAATAATAAATTGGTTAGAATGTACAGCTGACTCTCTGCTAAAATCTAACAAAAACAACAAAGTACCTGAACTGCTGGCAAAAGTTAAACACAAAATAAAAAAAATTGACTAAACTCAGATCACATCATTTGTCATGCAGCACCAAAACAAACAGGCACACACACAGAGAAACAAATAATCCTACAAATGGTCATGCGGCACAAACATTGCAAGACTAGCGGAAATACCATCGGTTGGACGTCAAAGGCTGCTCTGAAAGATGATCGGCACTGGAAAAAGGCATCACTGTCAACTGGCTACTGTGAGGGCGGTCCTCTTCGCGGTAGTTGATGACAGCCTGGGTGGTAACTTTGTTGCGGTAGGCTTTTCGTTTTCGGCTGCTTTTTGAGTAGCTTTTTTTCTTTAGATTTAAATGGTCTGCCAAACCGATTGGCTTGGTTTCTAAACTCAAATCAGACTCATCAAATTCGACAGAAGAATTACGAAAATTAGGCGGAGGCGGTATTAATGTGGACATGGAGTGGGGCGCAGTGGGAACTGCTGGTAAGCTAGAATGACTCGAATGATGCTGCAAATTGCCACATGAGGTAGACGGCATTTGTAGAACAGAGGTTGAAGGAAGAGTAGAGATGATCATTCTCACGTGTCGATTTGACTCTTTTTTTGGATAATGTCTCTTCGATACTCTTTCCACAGGTAAAGGTTCAAATGAGGTATGACTTTGTCCTGAGAGAAAATGGTGGTGGGAAGCTGAGGAAGGCAACGGGTTTGGCGGTGTAGTTGCAGTTGAAGACACTTGTTGCTTGATGCTCGGCATGCTAACTGAACTGTACTCGCTGCAATAACTATACTGTCGTTGGCTTTCAACCAGACATGCAGACTCTGCAATAGTCTGGTATTCAGGATCTTCGTCAATCATTGGAAAGTTGCAGTTCTCACAGAACAGTGACGGAGTTTGCATATAGTACTGTTGCTGTTCTGCTTTTTCCTGGTAGATATATGGCACTGTTGGTATCGTCATCTGTTGTTGTGGTTGTTGTTGCCGATATTGATATTGATTATTCTTAAAAAAGTAATAATTTCTTGGTGGAACTGACGGAGGAAGGTCACGACACTGCTCAGAATCACTCCACGATTTCATGACGGTTGGCGCACTCATTTGGTTATTAGAAAGCGAAGTAAGCTCAATGCTGGTGCTTTTTTAGAGGACATAGAGGTAAGCATTTGTGTTAGTAGTCAGGTTGGTCAAGCAAAACTAATATTACACAATCAAATAACAATAATTTACAGAATCAACACTGCAGCTAAAACTGACTAGACTTGAGCGAGGATTGCTCTAGAGCTATGATTTCAAGTCTAGTTAATAGTTAAAAAATTCAACATTTCTATTTACCTATTCAGACGACCGTTTCCAGCTTTGTCGGAGGCAACTGTAGCACAACAAGCCAAAAAACAGTATGAGTAACTGTGAGTTAATTATCATTTTTTAGTAAAACAAACCTCTGGAAAAAACAAACTCATCGCCTTTACCATCGCTCTGGTGAAAGGTTGCGGGCGCTCGCTTCAGCTTGACATTGCCAAACGAGGAGAGCACATTGCCAAAGAGAGTGTGGTTGCGACGATGCATCGGCTCCCAGTCGGGTCCATTCTCAAAGTTGTCCTCATCGAGGTTGCCCGAGATGGCGCGTCGTATTTCCGGACCGAAAGCATGCAGACTCCTCAGTCCGGCCTGCAGAGCCACAGTGTGCTCCTCCTCCTGGTTGTTCAGGCGTGCCCTTTCCTCCTTCTTCTTCTTGAACCGCCTGAAGTAGTCCTGAATGAGAAAGGTGGCGTAGAACTTGCCCACCGTTACTTCGTCATCAGCCGCCGGTGGAACTACTTGGTCGAGCAGCTTTGGATTGGTGCGCTTCCAGATCTTTCTGATAACCGCTCTCAGGTCCTCATTTGCGTCATCAATGTTGCCGTCTGTTTTAATTCGCAATGCAGTTCGCACCACGGCAAAAAGAGTGGCGTTAAACATGACCGTACCATCACTGTTCAGTGGCATGTTCATTGAGACCAGTCGCTTGCAGGCCATTCGCTGTGGACAGAGCTTGCCAAAACCGAGCGGAGGAGAAATCTTCCGTAGCAGTGTCACTACATCGAGATGCTTTATTCGGCCCTTTGCGTCCGGATCATACTCCGACCAAAGGCGAACAAATTCATCTAAGTGATGCGGACCGAGAATGGACCAATCTCGCGTAAGATAGTCAAAGTTGTCCATAATGACAGCCACAAAAAGATTAATGATGAGAAAAGAGCACAGAATGTAGAAAGAAATAAAGTAAGGTATTGCCAGCGTTGAGCCGCAGCTGGGAATATCAGTACCAGTCCTATTGCTCCAGTCTTCAGACCTTTCATCGCATTTGGCTTTGCTAGTGCAATCCATCATGATCTCTTGCCAGGCTTCACCAGTTGCAGATCGAAACAGTACCAAAATTGCTTGAAAAAACGTTTGAAAGTTATTATTTCTTGTGATTGAGCCCTCGTCATCGTTTAGTGCAATTTTTCCAAACACTTGCATGCCAATGACGGCGTAGATAAAGAAGAGCATTAAAATTAAAAGGGCAACATAGGGCAATGCCTGTCAACAAATGATTTTCAATTATAAGTCGCTCATTTTCTGTAAATTATACAGCACAAACCTGAAAAGATTTAAAAAATGTCCACAGTAAGGTTCGAATACCTTCTCCTCGACTGAGCAATTTAACTAATCTCATCACGCGAAATAGCCGAAGAAAGTTCATCACTGATGTTGGTCGAACTTGATGAAGTTTGCTTGGTTTTGGATCTCCATCTTTTGGCTATATTTAATATTAAGTAAAATATTAAGGTGATAATATTATGTTTGTTGCCAGACAATAAGTTTAAAAGTACTTACACTTAATTGTTCATAGAAAATGTCAATAACTGACCCAAGAACAATAAAAAAATCGAAACAATTCCATTGATCACTAAAATAGTTTTTGAATCTAAAAGCGAACAGTTTAAGAATAAACTCGAATGTGAAAACAGCAGTGAAAATAATGTTGAGGTCACTGAGCACTCTTGAGTATTCGGGCGTTTGGCCATGATACTAAAAAAGAAAAAAAGTGAAAAAGTTTTAAAGCTCTTTGCTAATTCATTACTGTCAAAATTAAAAGTTTTACAATGACAAGTTGTTAAAAGTATTATATTTGCTAATAGAGCAATTAATTAATCAAAAGTCTTCTGAAGGTTTGATTGATTTAGATTGATTTTTTCACTGACATTAAAGAAATATTTTTGATATTAACTTTTCTATCGCACACATCCAAGATACGAAAAATGTTCATTTAATTAAACTTACTCTCATTGCCAATGTAATTGTGTTGATGAGAATAAGCCCAAATATGACAAATTCAAAGTACTGTGAGGTAACAAGCCACCAGATTTTGTACTGAAGTCGAGATTTTGGAATATATCTGCAAAAAATAAAAATAAATTTTGAAAGGATTTTTAATGAAAAAAAAATTAATAAAAAATACCGTTTGGATGGTCGAGCTTTTAGTGCAAATTCGATGCAATTACGTTGATTCTTATCCAATTCACAATTTTTGTATTCTTGTTCACCTTCATTTTGAAAGGTAACAATAACAAAGCCGACAAAGATGTTAACCATAAAAAATGCAATTACAATGATGTAAATAATGTAAAAAACTGCCACGAACGGGCGGTAATTATAAATTGGGCCTTCATTTTCAGCATGCGAATTGATTGACTTGTGAAGAAGTCTACAAATAAAATAAAAAGTTTGCATAACCAAAATTCATTAATACTCATCATTAATCACTCACTGTGGCCAGCCTTCAAATGTCGATACAGTACAAAGAGTTAACATAGCCGCTCCAATATTGTCAAAATGAAACCTATTTCGGTCCCATACTCGTGGTTCAACAACAGGATAACCTTTTTCGTAGCTTATAAAGCGGCCCCTAAAACGGTGATCAAAATAACAATAATAATAACAGCAATAATGAGTGTTTGAAAAGAGGAAATTAGCTTTAACAAACAAATCACAAACGTACTGGCATTCAATCTCGTTTGACTTGGAAGGATCAGAACACTCGTAGAATGTTCCCTTGTGATTAAAAAAAGAAAATAGAATTAGTTTTTATTAAATTGTAACGCTGAAAGTGTTTTAGTGCGATTAGTTTTAGGAAAGTGCTTGTGAAGGAAGGTGAAGGATAAGCAGAAAACTGGTGCAAGATCATTTTAAAAACATGCAAAAATGTTAAACAAAAAGGCAAAAAATAAAGTTTAATAGAAAGTCATTCATGCATTTCGTAACGGCAAGCCAATCAGGCGTCAGAAGATAATGATCAATTATTCAATGAGTATAAGTTTAGTGTAAGTGATGACTGTCTTCAAATTTTTTACTTGTTAGACAGAATAATCTCATAATAATATTATAATCTAATCCTTTTAACTAAAAAATTATTGTTTTTTAAAATTTTTTTACAAAAACACAATTTAAATTAGAAAAATCTGCAAATAACTACAGTTTCACACTTTACTGCACTATATTAAAGCATGATAAAGATTTATAAAATGCTTTGAGTTTTTAAAAACTTGATTGTGGCAAATACTATCACAATACTGACCAAATGAACTTAGATAAGGTTCAAAATCATGATTTTCTTCACATTAAATAGAAACATTGATTATTTTACTAGAATCATTACCACAAAATTAATTTTGGTTAAGTAATTTTGTTCTTTTGTTTTTGTAGAATGAATGCTTGAAAAACACAAAAATATTAAAAAAAATACGGGCAAAACATGCAATGCAGATACCGGAAAATTTTGGTTGACTAAAAAAATGACATTTTAGTTTTTGTAGCAATTTTTTTTGTTTGTTTGTTAGATGCTAGCCCAAATGATGTGCTCAAAGTCATGCACTGACGACACATATAATGACACAGAACCAGAGTTCTCTAAACAGTGTATACCAACTTTGTGATGCAAATTGCGATTATGTACATGAAAAACATTGTGACTCTAAAGTGGTTAGTTCAATGCCATCAAATGTTTGTGTCTTGTTTCTGCAAACTAATATATGTTTTATTTTACTGAGTCAGCTACTTTATATTTATTGACAATCTGCTTTTTGATATTTAGTTTTTGTTTGGTGAATTAATTTAATAAAATTTTTATTTGTTTTAATGCCTGCTGGTACATTTTTAAAAGTATCTTTGACCAATGCTAAAAATTAAAGTTATTAAAGTTGATGTAGTTAAGTGTTTTTAGTAGTTTAACTACTTCAATAACGTTTTTAGTAAGAGTCATTCTAAATGATCATATAGTTGATCAATCAGAAGCTGGATTTGAGATTGTCATTCAAGTATCCGATTTCATTTTGTTATTTGTTTTAATAAAACATCTAATATAACGCAATTTAGTTCTGGCGACCTTGGGAGAAACTCCGTAAACTAGCGCATAAAATAAGCTAGTTATCATTTCTAATTGCAATTATCTGGTCAAGTTTACAAATTACAAATGTCTTACGTTCAAACATCATTTTATTTTTGTAATGAAAAACGAGTTTCGACAAATGACTAGCATAAAAACAAGTATTTGTAAAACAAAAACCCTGCTAATGCAAAGTAGACATGGTGATTTTTCCAAGCTGCAAATCTCATTCAGTTTACTGAACTACTAATTTTTTCTTGTTTAATCTACGACTTTTCTGCAAGATTGATGCCAATGACATGTTTGAAAAAAACAAAAGGCGCAAACTGACATTTGATAATGCAATCGATCACTAGCCAATTTGTAAAAGTGCTCATTGGATTAAAATACGTTTTTTTGTATCAAAACCGATTAACTCTTTTCCTAAGTTATCTTTGCTAAAACAAAACAACTTTACTTTAGTCAATCATTTGGCAAGCAATCGTTTTTTGTTTTTGAGCATTTTTCTTTCATTTTTTTGTTTTTACGATTGTTATTCAAATATTGTCATTTCAGTTCTTAAAAAATGCTGAAAAATAAATTTGTCATGCACTAAAATAAATAATGAATGAGTTATACTAAAAATAATTTAGTTGACATTTTAATTGTTTGCCTAAAATTGAACACAAAATTTTTAAATCATGCATTTAATTTTTACAACAAAAAAAGCAAAAAAAATTAAAGATTTATTAGGTTTAATAATGATGTAATGTTTTGTTTTTATTTACCTTGAATAGCTGCACCGCAACAACAGCAAACATAAACTGCAGAAGATAAGTTACCATCAAAATCTGGCCCATCATTTTGATAGCAACCAGTACTGACTTGACAACCAGCTGAGTAGAAAATTAAGGCAAACTTTAAAAAATTGTTTATTTGTTTTAATAACTATTTTTAAATAAGTAAGTTTATTCTGACAAAAATATCTAGTGTTTGTAAAATTTTTAACCAGTATTCATAATATTATTTTTATGTAAATTAACTCGCATATAAAAATTAAACATGGCACATTTGTTAAGACAAGCAAGCAAGCAATTAAAAAAATCATGTATAGCACAAAAAATACCAAAAAAAACTAGCAATAATTAAAATATAATAGTGCAGTTGAGGTTAAAAAGGCATTAAAAGATAAGTGTTAGTTTGCTTAAGCTCACACGTGATTTGTGGGGGAATGTTTTTGTAATATTGAAAATTACCTTGAAGAGCTTACAGCCAATTGCAGCAAACATAAAATTGAGCAAAAATGTCACCTATTGTGAGCCAGCAAACACGAATAAAGTTGGGGAACACCAAGTTTGGGTTAAATAAGGAAGAGTGTATAATTTGTTTTATAAACAACATATAAAGGAAAAGTCGTAAAAATAGTATATAAAAATTATTAATGATATTTTTTTAAAACAAATTTTTTTTTGATTTTTTTAAAATAAAAAACAAATACCTACCAGCATAATATTGCCGATAGTTTTAATGGCAACAATTACACAGGAAACTACATGCTGCAAAAGTGAAAAAGGGGAAAGTTGGTAAAATTTTTAAATTTAATGTCAAGCACATAAATGGTTCACATTGGAACAATTGATAACATTTAAAGCTTTAATGATTGAAATTTTAAACAAATTAGTGCGACACATTATTAAATTATAATTTTTTAAAAAAGCCAAATTTTAACCTCAACTGTTACCTGACGCAAAAATAGCAAATAAAAATACATTTTTTATTGTAGATCTAAAATATTTAAATTAAAACATAATTTGATACTGCTATAATTATATTAAAAATAGTTTAGCAAAACACTAGCTTTAAAAAAATTTGAAATGAACAAAGCACAGTACCTTGAGGCCTTTAGCACGGTTGATAGCTCGAAGTGGACGAAGAACACGAAGAACTCGAAGAATTTTTATCACGGACATGGTACCTCCTCTGTTATAGTAAAAAAAATTGTAAGATGTGTATATTACAAATAAAAAACTTACGGTTCAGCAAAAGATATGAGAGAACAGCAAACGACGAGAATGTCAAGCAAATTAAAGTAGCTGCGACAGAAAGATCCTTTATGCAAAATGACACCGTCTGATATTGTCTGTTTATTGAAAATAGTGAAACATGTTGAGAAAAATGGTTATCAATTTATAAAACACAACCTACTTTTAGTGTGATTTCAATTGAAAAAATGCCAGTAAAAAAATAGTCAAAATGATTTAAAATCTGAAAATAGATGATCAAAGTTATTAAAAACAACTATTAACAGTGTTTCATTTGTACTTTGTTTCTCTCTGAATTTGCGTTTAAAGGATCTTCAGCTGCCAACATGCCCGAACTGATGAGGATGCAGAGTAGAACAACGTTGCCAAATTGATTGTGATTGATAAATCGATGACAACCGACTCGAAACCTAAAAATAAAAAATTATTTTGATAATATTTTCATAATCATCTAATATTTGTACCTATTTGTGTGTGAAAATATAAAAAATGAACTATATTTTGGAATTGGCGGAATCTTTTTAGTAATATTGATTTCAGACAATCTTCGAGGTCTTGCTCCACTGTATTCGCTCAGTGATTTTATGTTTGCAGATTCGTGAAAACCATGTTTATTTTCCTTATCGTTTGCATCGATTTCAAGCTCGTCTACTTCTGATTCATCATCAATATCATCGTCAATTTCATCCTCATCAAAATCTTCGTCATCATATTCAGAGTCATCAGATGTTGATTTAGATATTTCACTTTTTTTATCATCTCTTTCTCCATTAAGAGTTTGTAAGCGGATATCGCCGTTTTCTTGATTTTCTCTTTCTAATTCCAACTTTCTTTTTCGTCTTTTTTTGCGTAGTTTTCTCAGTTTTCGTTTTCTTTCTTCCTCAAAATCGTCTGTGTTGTCAATTTCAATAGCCTCATCATCTTCGTCTTCCTCTTTTTCTATTGCTGTCAGTGATTCAGCATCAGCCAAGTTGTCCACGGCGATAGCCAAGAAAACATTTAGTAAAATATCTAAGAAAAAAATAAATTTTAAATAGTGTAGCAAAATGACTCAAAAAATCACCTACAGTTACCACAGATAAAAAGAATGATGAAATAAACACAAGCCAGTATTCCTGGCTTACTGACACCACCAAATGCATTAATGCCATCGTACATGACTTCATTCCAATCTTCACCAGTCAGTATTTGAAAGACAGTCAACAAAGATTGGTAAAAGGAATCGAAATTGGCTTCGGGTTTTTCTTTATCCGGAAAATTGAACTTGCCACCAAATACTTGCATTCCCAGTAAAGCAAAGATAACAATAAAAAGAAATAGCAGAAGCAAAAGTGAAGCAATGGCTCGCATTGAGTTGATGAGAGAGGCAACAAGGTTGCGCAGTGAAGTCCAATGTTTGGTTACTTTGAAGATCCGAAGCAGTCGAACACACCGAAGAACAGACACTCCCAGCGGTGGCATTAAGTCTGAAATATTGTTCAATTTGTAAATCTATTTTCTCTATACATGAAACTTACTTGTAGTTGTTAGAATAATCTCTAAAATGGAGCTGATGACAACGAAACAGTCGAATCGATTGAAAAGCGATACAAAATAGCCTTGGAAGCCGAGAGAGTACATTTTGAGAAGCATTTCAAACAGAAAAAGAGCAACAAAAATTAAATTGGCGGCTTCTGTGTTGAAAACAAAAAAGAAGTGTAAGTACGACTAGAAATTAATGGAACAGTCAGTCAATTAAGCACAGTGGTCAACGTTTAATTGAATACGAAAATCTGCGGAGGCTCAAGGTTCCCTGTTTCCAATGTTTGTTTGTCACTGCGCACTGTCTGGCTTGTGTTATTGTTTGTGTTATTTTATTCGCACTGAACTCTTTGTCATTGTTTTTTTCTTTGCTTGTCTGCCATTTATGAAGTTTGTTTTAAATTGCGCATTAAATAGTAATGGAAAAACGACCAAAATCAAAACGGCAGAAATCAATTGGAATCATCTGTTCAGCCAAGTTTTTGGTTCGTAGCTGTTTTTTGTTTGTTTGTTTTTGTTTACTATTTGATTTAGTCACTCTTGTTGTTTTACTAAACGTTTATTAAAATTTTGTTTTTATAAAACTTATTATTTTTAGCGTCTAGCGATTTGTACTTTGTTTTAGCACTAAATATTATCAATTTTTTTAATCTCACCCTGAAAATCGTCAAGAAACTTTCTTTGTCCATGATGCTCTGAAGCCAATGTAAGTGTGTTGAGAAACACAAGCACAATAACAGTCCAGTAAAGTGCTTGGGATTTGCAAATCTTCCGACACACTCTTCTCATTCGCCTATTAATTCGTTCTAATTCTTTTCTAAAAGTAGATAAAAATTGTTTTGGTAAGTCTGCTAAAATAATTTAGATCTAGATATTATTAAAACATACTGTTTTTGCCGCCAATAAGATATCTGTTTTGCTGAGTCGCCATTATTTTCATCATCTTCATTTTTCTGGTTTTCTTCAATAACTATGCAAATGAGACAAATTAGCTTTGTTTTGATGGTAAAATGTGCGTGTTTTGTTGACAAAATGCCCTCAATGATGTGGGTAATGGGTCAATTTAAGAGGATAGTTTAAACAAGCATCTTGGATTAATATTTTTACCAATTCTTTCAGTGCTTGATTCTTTTTCATCCGGTTCAATGTCCTCTGTAAATAACAAATGATTTTAGTTTATAAACTTTCATTTTCTTCACATAAGAATAATACCCGCTTGAGTAATCCAATCTAGATATCCGCGCATATCTTCTTCAATTTGCTGTTTTTCTCTCAGTTTGTGGAAATCGCCTCTAGCTTTTGCCTTTTCACGTTCTTTAGAAAATTCACTAAGTTGTTTAAAAGACATTATTGATGAAAAATAATTACTTTTGAGCTCTAAAAACTGGTAAATCACATTGATTTTATCAAAATGTTTTTATTCAAGCTACATCATTTTAAAATAGCCTATAAAAACATTTTACATAAAACTTACCCGCTTAGTACACCCAAAACAAGGTTCATTACAAAAAATGAACCCAAAATGATGAGACTTATGAAATATATCCATGGCCAAGAATTTCCGACAGAGTCATTAATCTGCAAACATTTAAATTGATAAAAAGTTTTATAAAAAAACAATTTATTTTACAAAAATTATGCAGTTCAAAAAGCGTTATTTTTAAAACAGTTTGCAAACTTTTATAATCATACAAATACAATTAATTAAAAACTACAAAATTTAAAATATAACACAAAAATAAATTTAGTTTTGTCAAACAAGGTTCCTTAGTACATTGTAAATTTTTTTTTGATTTTTAGTAAAAACAAGCATTCGAAAACACTTTTTCACTTAAAAAAGGTCATTTGTTTTTTGTAAAAGCAATAATTTACTTCCAAATCATTTAATTTCAGACAAAAATTTTTTACAGATGCTTTAATATTTTGTTGTTTATTTTTAAATCACAGTTTTTTTACTCATTTTCAAGTTGCATCTATTCTTATTGTTTTAAACTAAAATTCAGATTTAACATTAGAGTCCTTTTGTGACATTGTTACTTTTTTGTTGATGTTGTTATTGAGTTCTTTTTGTGGTCTTTACCGCTTGTTTTTGTTTTAAAATGTTATTGCAACATTTTGTTAAAAAGATTTATTTAAACATCTTTTTTAAAATTTTTTTTAACTTTAATTTTCAAATGACAACTAAGTGACAAATGAGAATCAATTGAAAATAACGATCCATCTGTAAAGTTATATACGTAATTTTTCTTTTTTAACAAGCCTTTACTTTAGTGCAAATGTTATTTCTGGCGACAAGTAAAATTACTTATTTTGACAATTAACATAAAACTTCAATTAGGATAATTGTACATCGTTCCAAAAACTTCCCTTTTTATTCTAGCCTTAGTAAAAGAGCATTTTTAATTTGTAAATTATAAATCAAATATAATTAAGATCACACAGACACTTTACAAGCCACAATTGATTGATTCATTTGTCCTTTTGTAGTTTTTGACTTTACACAAGTTAACATTAGGAACAAGTTTATTTTTGTAATTTTAAAATAGCTTAAAACAAGTTAGAATAAATTGGAAATTTTTCACAAAAATTGTTTTTTATGACAAACTAAGTCAAAGACTTACCCAATAAAGAATGTTTGTCCAGCCTTCCTGTGTATTTTGTTTAAATAAGTTTAAAAATCAGTTCAAAGTGAAAACAATAAGACTAAAAATGGCGCTGGCTTACATTGGTGACGCACTGAAAAACAGTAAGCATTGCCAAACCAAAGTTATCAAAGTTGGTGATGCCAGTGTTTGGTCCTTCAAAGCCTTCTTTGCATTCAAAGCCATTTTTTCTATCACAAGTATATTCTCCTCCGCAAGGTTTTGGATCTTCCATTTGTTCACCTATTTAAAACAAATATACCAAAAAAATTGATTATAAATATTTGTTACTTTTAACGTTTTTTATTTAAAAAATAATGATTTTTATGTTATGTTGTGAACATTCATTTGTGGTTGATTGTTTTAAATACAAAAAAGCTTTAACAATTTTTTACAAATTGATGATGTGCAACATTAAATAACAATAAAGCTTGATATAAAGTAGGCGAAAAAGAATTTAAGTTTAAAACTGCTAAAACGGGGTCATTATTAATTCCCGGCTATCGGGAGGAAGTTGAGTTAAAAATCTGTCTAGTTTATATTATTTTGATTTTATATTGATATTTTTATTGTGCAAACCGCCTTGTAAATGCATTGTTTCGCTTCAATGAATGAACGTGTGCTTTCAATCGAATCTTTAAAAGTAGAACAGTGTATGCACAACCACAAGTACCGATCATTTATTTAATCCGGCTGACTTGGTGATCTACTAATGTTGAAATATTTTTTAAAATATTCAATTGTTTTACCTCTTTTGCAAAATAAAACAATATTAAATGGGTGTGTATTTTTATATTTTTAAAAAACTTTTAAAATCAATTACTTTGAACAAGTTTAAAAAGATAATACCATATTATTTTTTACTAATTTTGATTTGTAAATTGACAAAAGTTTGAAGTGACAGTAGATATCTCTGAAATATAATCAATCATCGTTCAGATCATGATCCCTGCATTCGATAGATGAGCTAGCCGTATGGGCTTGTCGATGTGTGATTTATTGTTATTAAAAGAAAACAGTTGAGTTAAGTAAATCAGTTCATGTTTGGAGAATGAGAAAAGATGTAATGGCCAGATATGCCTTATTGTGTTGTCATTCTACTACAGATTGACTTTGCACTCCTTACGATTCACCGACTTGTCGCATACATTTTCAATCATTGTTTTTTGTCAAGGATTTGCAACTGATATAAGTACAAAGAATCTATTTAAATCTTTATTTTTAACTAAAAGTTTTATTTGCATTATTTTTAATTTTAACTACTTAAAAGCGCCATATTTTAAAAAATACAAAATCAGTTTTATTATTTTCAATTTTTACAAATTAACTTGATAGTTTTTTGTAAATTTATACAAATAAAAAATTACCTGTAATATTGTGGTAACAAGTTCGATGCATTCGCCCAACAAATAGCTCAAGTCCAATAATGGCGTAAATCACGATGACAAATATCACAAGTAGGGCGATGTGCAAAAGAGGCACCATGGCTTTAATAATCGAGTTGAGCACAACTTGCAAACCTATGAAACAAATGAAAAAATAGTTATTAACTTGTTGTAAAAATATTTTTTAAAAGCAACCACACTTGTCAGTTGTATTAAAAAAATTCAAAATGCAATTTTATTATGTAAAACATTTTATTGATATGTTTTATTTGTAATAGTATCGATAATGAAAATTGTCAAATCACCCACTCATCTGTCAGATAGCCCAAATAACATCTTGTAGTAATGCATTTTAAAAAATGAAGCAATTTAAATTTGCAAATAATTTTTTCAATTTTTCTTTTTACGAAAATTATCAAAGACTTGTCATAATGTATCTCGTTTCAATATTTCAAAATTTTAAAACATGAATAATTTAAACTATATTCAGAATTTTTGTATTTATTACATGATAGTTGTTGTCATATGTATTAAATTGAAATTGTTATTGTCGACAGCAATTTTGTCTTCACTCATCATTACCCAAGTTGATAAGTTTTTATTTTAAACAATTTTTGTTATAAAATTCCTTCATTTTTAGTTTTATATTTATTGATCTATTTTAGAATAACAATCGATTAATCAATATTTAAGCATTTTTAAATGTAATCTTTGCAATCTTGCTAAACATTTGCTGTAATTTTGCATTAAGTTAACCTAATTGTTCAAAACAAACTGATTGTTATTTTTTAATATAACATTATTTTAAAAAAATGTTTAAAAATTTTTAACAATATAAATTTTTTAAGTTAAACTCAAATAAAACACAATTTTTATTTTTCAATTGTAGTGCACGAGTGTTGTTATTCAAATTTTTTTTGCATTTTGGGAACTTAAAAACTTAAAATTATTATAAAGTTTTTAAAACAAAAATATAAAATATATCAAAATGACAAGTTTTGACTTTTGTTTTATGCATTTTTAAATTATTCAATTTCAAGTCTATACTTTTATATTGAAACAATTTTTATTTTTTTATACAGTTCAGATCAAGACTGTCCGTCTAATTTGAATAAGATTAACTTAACCGTATGCAAAATGTTTTCTTTTATTTAAGCAGGTTTGTTTTTGTTTATGCTTTTAGACTAGTTTATTGCATAAAACAATAGTTTTTTAAAATAAACGTTTTAAAACTTAAAATTAAATAAATTTTTAAATTGAAAAATATTTTTAAAATAACTTAAAAATTTATAAAGTGTTTTTAAATATTTACTTACTTGGTACTCCGGAAACCAATCTGAGTGGACGAAGTACACGGAAAGCTCGCAGTGCTTTTACATCAATATTTTCATTTGACATTGTTTGCAAAACTAAACTGATTAATCTGCAAAAACAATAAAAATTACAAATAAAGAATTAATGTTTGATTATTTTTTATTACCCAATGACAACAATGATAAAGTCAAGCAAGTTCCAAGCGCTTCTTAAATAACCACTTTGATGAGAAAAAAATCCATAGGCAATGATTTTCATAAAACATTCCAACGTAAACACTACTAGAAAAAAATATTCAATTTTTTCCTACAATTTTAAAAAGCAACAGGTTAAAAAGTTATGGGTTATGTTTTTAAACAAGTTGTTTTTAAAAAATAATTTATTTTAAAAAACTTACTAAAACTTGGTTGGTGTCATTTGAATCCCCAGCCGGATAAGGCGTGTACACGCCTAACGCTATGCAGTTCAAGCAGATGGTTGTTAAGATTAGCCATTCAAAAGGCGTAAAAAAAGTTAAGAAAATATTTATAAAAATAAAACTGTTTAAAGATGTTGTTGTACTTCACTGCAATGTTTTTGCTAACCGCAAATAAATAATTTTGTTCCTAGTTTTAACTATTTTTAATAAAATAACATTATATTGCAATCAAATTGTTTGTAAAACAACTTGTTATAATTTTTTTAAAATTAAAAAATTGTTTTCAAAGTAACCGCAAAATTGACTTGAAATTTGGCCAAAAATTAAATACATTTTTTTGTCAAATTATTTTTGACAATGGACATACAATGGCCCTACATGTAAAATCAAAACTGTGCGCAAAAACTTTAAAAATGGCGTCAAAATCGTGCTTTTAATTAAACAAATAATTTTTTCCGTAACATTCTAAAGTTTTTTGAAAAGTTTCTTTTGTACAACTAAAAACACAACTTTGACTCTATTTTTAAAGTCTTTGCGCAAGGATTAAATTTTGCATGTGGGGTATGATTAGAAAGATTTTGCCAAAAAAAATTAAAAAAGGTACTTAATTTTCAATTTGAGTTTTTAAACTAATTTTAAAATTTTTAAAATTTATTTGTTTTTTGTCTGTTTGTTTTCATTTAAAATTAGTTATCAATTTTACTATTTAAAATTTTTGCAATTTTAGCATTTTTAGTAGATGCTTTATTAAATTTGGTTTATTTAATTGAATTTGATCTGTAATTGTTCTTTTCAATGTTTTGTTTTGAGATTTGTTTTTTAACAAATTTTTAACTAATTTTAACTGGTTTAGATTTAGATTAATAATAACTTATTTTCATCTAATGACCTATTTTTAAAAAAATTAAAAATTTTGGTTATTTTAGTTTTTTATTTTCAATTTAATTTGCACTAACTATTTAAATATCTTAAAACTAAAAATAAAATATGCGAAAAGGATATTTCCATTCAACAATGCTGATGCATAATCGACGAAGTGGGTTTTTAAGGTTTAAACAATATAAAACCCGTTCTGCTTTTTCAGGAGCTTTCACGATTTTGCGAACCATACGAGGCTTTTTTTCAAGCTGTTGTTGTGCAACTGGCGGCAAATTGTAAGGCGGAGGAAGGTGGGCGTTTGGATTAGCAATAACATTAGCCCCTTGTTGAGTTGCCGAAGGCTTTCTGCCAGGCACTGGAGTTGTAACTGGCGCATTTGGAATTTGAGGTGATGGAGCATTACCTCCATTTTCAGGAAGTTTTGGATATTTGGCCACAGTTAAGGATGATCCATTTTGCCTTGGTGGTGGATGAGGTGGTCCTCTTTCTGCACTAGCCAGAGCAGCAGCTTGCAGTATGACTGCATTTTGCGGTGTTTGTGCTGCTCCATTTGGCCTAGAACCACCTCCAGGCCCTGGCAACCCCAAACCTGCCCCAGCAGCTAAAGCTGCCGTTGCTGGTGGTTGTAGCATTTTGAGGATGCAACAACAGCTGAGTGAATCTTTGGAAGCTGCATTCAAGTTAATTTATTTTCAGTTAAGTTATGTAATAAATAAATGCTTCATTTTTGATTTTTATTGTTGTAAATGGCAAAGTTATTGGAGCATTGTTTTGCTATAGTTGCAAAAAAATTTCAGGCATTTTAAGGTCGTAATTATCTGCAATTAAAAAAAATAATTGTTAAATTTTAAATACAACATTTTTTATTAAGGTTAGTTTTTGTGTTTCCAGAAAATAAAAAGTAAATATTAAAAAATTTTAAATGTTAAAAATGCACGTAGATTTTGACACAATACCATTTTTAATTTGTTAAATTGATAGTTTATGCGTGACTTAACTTATGTTGACAGGCTGGTTAATGTTAACTATAAATTCAAATATTGCTAAAACCAATGAAAGTGAATGAATTGATGTTTATCAATTGGCAACATTTTCATTATCAATAGATCAATCATTGTTTTTTTCCATTGCAACAATGTCGCACTGATTATTTCTATTTCAGTTCAAATCTGTCGTTTATTGTTAAGTGTAAACATTTAAAATTTTCATTTTTTGTCAATGATTATTGTTTTTGCTATTGTTTTCTGTCATTCAACAACTTTACTATTATTTCGGTTATATTAATGGCAAATGTCAAAATTAATTTAAAATTACATTGTCACTAAAAACAAAGTAAAACTCATTTTTTGTTTTGATATGTTCAAAAAGAAAATTAACTTTTGACTTTTTACTTAATTTTTTTTATAAAACTTTCAATAAAATACTCAAATTTAATTACATGAACTTCTCAATGGCAATAAAATATATTAAATTATATAACTGATAAGTAATATATTTATGTCAATTTAAAAAGTTAAAATAAAACTTAACAAATAAATATAATTTACGACACTTTTAAATTTTGTTATTGCTTAAAAATAACAATTTTTAACTTTAACTTAGAGTTTTACTATACAATTTTACTGTTGAAATGTCACTGATTTATATTACATAAAGTTTACCAAAATATCATAATAAAAATTTACTAAATTAATAATGCAATTAACACAACACAAAAATAAAATTAACAGGGTTTTAAAAATAGAGTTATTTATATAAAAGTTGTCAATATTTTATTAATTCAAAACACACTACACTTAAAAGTGTTTGTAAAACAAGACTAAGCAAGACTACAAACTTAAAAATTAGCTTGATAATTTTTAAAACTAAAATATAAACAGTTGTCTATTACACAATAATTTTAACACATTTTCACTACATATGAAATGATACCACTTGTTGCTATTTTATACAGTGCATTTGACTTGCTATTTTTCTTTAAATATATCATTTTTAGTTTTATGCTATATAAACTCATTTAGTAAAAATAGAATACGTTTTAGTAGAATGTTGCTAAAAGTGAACGATCAACCTGAGTATTAATTGATTGTGTCCGAACTGTATAAACCTGATCCATTTAATGGTAAGAAAATACTGGTTTGCGATTGTAAAAATGCAAATTTTATTTGCACAATACTCAAATTACAATGCCACCAAAACGACGTTGAATAGCTGGCATCAACTGTAAGCGTTGCTGTGTGATTGCTCATGAATTGAGTTATCGTTTGGAAAACAGTTGGTCTCAATGCATTGTGAAATGTGAGTACCAAGGCTAGCAATCACTGTCTGGTACTTTCAGCGCTAAATGCTGTCATGGGTAAACATAGCTGTTGCAATCAACCTTTCTTTTTTTTCTAAAAACCAGTACCGTTTGTCGCTTGTAGTGAAAAATGAGCACGTCACTCAAAGTTCATCGAAACTGGAAATCGGTTTTGAATTACTGAACTGTCGTTGTGAACGGGCTAATTGGAAATAGATGCAAAGGCTCTCTCGTTGTTGACAGTTTCAGCTTCAACAATGGTCTTGCTATGTTTGTGAATGGCCGTTAAAATGAGCGTTTTGTGCAGTTTGTTCTGACCGACGGATTGAAAATCCATCAGCAAACACATTGACAGTGCCAAACAGTATGTCATTGCCTCGAACTGCTACACACATCAAAAACGTTCGTTTATTATCTTCTTGAATTCTCAATGATTGATATTTAAAGTAGTCAGTTATTTAAAAAAACCGGTCTAAATACTCAATAGATTTTATTTCAGTTTAACAGCCAAACAAAAAAGACAAAAATGTTGTCACTCAATCAAAATCAACAAACTAACTCATTTCTATGTTAATTTTATTTAAAATGTGAATAATTTTAGTGATGATAAAAAAGTAATAAACAAACAAATTTTTTTTAGAGTTTTTGCAAACTTAATTTGGTTATGCAATAACTAAGTTTTAATAATTTACAAAAAAATATTTTTGTTACTTTTTATGCTATTTAAACAGATATATATTTTTAAAAATATATTATTTTAATAAAAAAATTGTTTAATTACTTAAATTTTTTTATGAAACTGTTTTAATTTTCAGATTTTTAAAAAAAATAGTAAATTTGTGCGCATAACAGTTTCCTGTTCCGCATTTTATTGATTGGTTTCAAACTTAGTAAAGAAAGGATTTGAAACGATGCCGTTTTTGTTGCAAGATGCAATCTGCGTTAGTTTGCGTGTGAATCGATTTTTTATCACGCTAAACAATGCAAAAATAAGTTATGCTTGTAAGTTGAGCTTAGTAGCAAATATTTTAACACAATTGATTTCAATCACAAAAGTTTTATCAAAATAGTTTATTTCACGGTAAGCGTTTCTGCAAAAAAGTCGCGTCCCACTCACAAATTTGGTA
>JAALOO010001048.1_pt1 | contig 20974 bp, 18 predicted proteins | sample 7257641 | NCBI WGS metagenome assembly JAALOO01 (sample SAMN14085613, study PRJNA598686) | mite metagenome | biome: ENVO:01001000; feature: ENVO:01001002; material: ENVO:01001226; isolation source: single female mite from University of Michigan culture on fish food culture... ...
GTACTTCTCCCCTTTCTCCCCTTCCGCTCTGCTTCGCCAGCAGAACGGGGAGCATACGCAGTAGCGCCTGTGACGAACGCACCGACAAAGCTAATTTTTTAATAACAGTAGGGGATGGAAATTTAAATTGAAAAGAAGGTATCATCTTGCTGATTGCTTTTTAAAATAAAAGAAAGTAGAAAAATGCACTAAACTTTATCTCCCCACCCCTCATTCACAACTACTTAGTGTTCAACACTTTTCCGCGCAAAAATCAGTACATTGTCACCTATTAAATTCAATCGTTTTACACTTTGTTTATTGAAATGAATAATGTTATTATAAATGCTGTGTAGTAGTAGTAGTAGTAGTACATCTCGCAGTGCTCAACACAACTCATCAAAACTGACCACTGTTTACGAGCGCTCTCGACGAATCAACTGGTTCACGTACAGAACTACATTGAAACCGGTGAATCTGGAATTAAAAGTGAAAAAAAACAGTTAGAGACAGTCAAAAGAAAAAGGCACAATGCTAAAGTTCTCCCTTGCATTTTATAAACACTTACGCTTTAATGGCCACAAAGACCAGCACAATGAGGCAGAGTGAGAAGAAGACGGAGAGGATGATGGTGGCCGTACGGTAGCCGCTGGAGACGCCCCCACCTGAGGACTGATTCGCCACCTTATCGGTTCCTTTTTTCTTCTCACACCGCTCCCCCTCGAAGCCGTCAGCACAGTGGCAGAGAACCTTCGCCGGGTCGGTCATGTCCACGGCGCACTGGCCGCCATTCTGGCAGTGGCCATTGCCGCAGGCGGAGAGGCTGCTGCAGAGGCGGTCTCTGCTGGGCAGGACAATTCCATTTTTGCCACTTCCGCCACTTCCACCCGTTTCCGGCGGACAGGTGCAGAAGGTGTGGGCGCTGTAGTTGCCATTTTTGAGGTCGTGCAGGACCAACGAACAGGTGGCCGTCGAGTCGGCGCAGCCATACGTTTCCTTCTGCTCAAAGCAGAGGTCTCGCTGGCGACAGCTCTGCAGCTGCAGGGAACGCCCCCCTGTGGTGGTCAGCAGGCTTTGGCTGGAGGAGGCGGTGAAGAAGGTCGGCTCGCAGAGGCACTCGAAGTAGGCGACCTCCTCCTCCCCGTCGCCCTCTTTAACCGTGGCGGTTTTGCAATGAGAGTCAGGATGAGCGGAGCAGCGATCCGGAGAGGCGCAGTACTGAGGGGGGTTAAAAGGGGGAAAAGTGTGGGCAGTTATTTTGTTATGTTGTTGCTAGTACTTGCTGGAAGAAAAAAAAGCTTGCGGCTGAATGCCACACATTTTTCCACTTACGTCAATCGACTCCACTTTAATCTCCTTGGTCGCGTCTCGGGCGAGGACGTTGACGAGTTTCTTCGGTCCTGCTGGTGCTGCTGCTGGTGCTGCTGCTGCCAGGCTTGCGGCAGTCGTCAGCAGTTGTTGATACTCAAAATTTCCATTTCCACTCTCTTCCGCTGTGTAGTACATGCAGGTGCGGTTGTCGGCGGAGTAGACGCAGCTGCTGCTCAGCTGACTTACCACCTGCCTGCTGGCCAGCCTGGTGGTGATCGCCGCCGTGCAGAGCACCTCGCTGGTGGGCGAGCCCACGTACTGGCAGGTGGACTGCCGGCGGACGACCGACTTGACGCCAAAGAGGGCGCCCATCAGCGAGATGAAGGCCGGGCGGATGGTGCCGCTGGCGTAGGTCTTCCTCTCCTCCTCCTCGGCGGCGGTGATGAAGGCGGGCACCTCAAAGGGCACATCGCGGATGAACTTGACCGGAACGGAGGAGACGGTGCACTGAGCCGGCTCACCTGATCCACCTGATCCACCGGAAGTGGCCGACCTGCCGCCGCTCATCTCAAAGCCAAAGTCACAGGAGCAGTGCTGTGAGGGCGAGGAGGTGACGCTGGAGTTTCCAATTAGAAAGATCTTCCCCGCAATCAGCTTTGCAGGGTCGAGGACCACATTCTCCGAGTTGCAGTGCTGAAACTGCCCGGTGCATCTAAACAGTAGTACACAGCAAAACTGATTAAAATCTCAAAAAAATGAAAAGATGTTGAGCTTGGAAGGTTGTTCCCTACCTGAAAGCCGAGTACTGCGAGTACTTCTCCAGCAGCTGACACTTGCTCACGCAGGTCGCCTTCTCAGGATCACCTTCAGCCAGCAGGACAAAACCGCTTGGGCACTGACACTCCACTGCTTTTCCGGAAGCTACTTCACAACTTGCCCCCTTAAGGTCGCACTCCTTGGCCTTCTCTTCAGTGCAGTGGGCGGTACAGCCTCGAGTAGCCGGGTCAAACTGCTGGCCCTCCAGGCAGACACAGCCCGGCTGGTGGTCCACGGCGGACTTCAGCTCCACTCGGGTGCAGCCAAACTTCCCTGCCAAGGCCTGGTCCAGGTCGCACAGCTTTGAGGTAGTGTTGAAGCGGAAGTTGGCCGGGCAGGCGCAGTAAGAGCCAGCTCTAAGGAAGGCCGGCGGCAGTTCGGCGTTTGTTTGGTTGCTCCTGCACTTTGACTGGTCAACGCTGGGCCCGGGGACGCACTTGCCGGTGCTCTCCTCCAACGTGTAGCCCTGCTCACAGGCGCAGACGTACTTTTTGGTAGTTGAGTCTTGCTTGCAAGTCTGCTCACAGCTCTTGCAGACCTCAGCCCGGCACTGCGCTTTGCTGCTTTTGATTTCTGTTGTAAAAATTATTTTTAAAAAAAGGCGGTTTTAGTATGTCTTGTTGATAAAAAAAGAAGGTTTATACAATTCCTAAAAGCTTACCAAACTGGTTGTAGAAATCCGCTTTGCAGAGGCACTCATACGAGTTTGGCCCCTGGGTCTTTTGTTTGCACTCTGCGTTCGGGTCAACACAGGGCTTGGTTGGCGACACTCCCTTCGCCCGTCGGTGCGCCTCATCGCAGACATTGTAGGCAGTGCAAGTGGCGTTGTTGCTATTGGCAGAAGGCTCCTTCACCTTAACAAAGCCCTCTCGACAGACACAGGAAGAGGTGGAGGAGGAGGTGGCTCGATCTGTGCTCAACACTCGAACCTCATTCTCTCCACACGCCTCAATGGTCGCTTTCAGGCAGCTTCCGGCGGCGGCGTTCCACGTCTCATTCGCCGCCAGGCACTGGCAGAGGAAGGTCTTCAGCTGAGGGCTGCTGATGCACTTGCTTGAGCCAATGCAGGTCAGCTCGTTTGCCAGCCCCGTTTCCCTGTTCAGCGCCGTACAGTAGTCAACCACCGAGCAGGCGTCGCCGGCAAAGCCGGCCCTGCAGTGGCAGGCCGCGCTGTAGGCGTGGTAGTTGGCGGTGACGCAGGAGCCGTGGGCGTTGCAGGGGCGAAGACCGCCGTTTTGGAGACTGCTCACCACTGACCGGCTGCTGCAGGCGTCATTGATGCTCAGGGAGGACAGTTTCAGCGTGGCGGAAGAGGACTCGGTGGTCACCGGTTTGCTGAGGTCGACTCTGAAGTCAAAGGTTAGCTGGTAGTAGTTGACCGACTGGCTTAAATTCAGCTGCAGTGGCTGCTGTTCACTAATGTTGGCCAAGGTGAGACTGTTTAGATTTGGGAGGTGATAAATCGGGCCATCAGTAGAGGAGGAGACGGTGAGGCTGACGGTGAGGAGGTCCTCTCTGCCGAGGGCGTCACCGGAAGGGACGGCCGTCAAGTAGAGCTCCTCTCGCAGCCGGCCCATTGACCGAATCCAGCCAGTTCGCAGTCGAGAGTGACTGGTCAGCCGACCACCACTACTACTACTATTCACCTTTGGGGCTTTTAGATTTCTGATGGTGAACTCAATCGTTCCGTAGGTGTCCAGCTTGAAGGTGGTGTCGGTGGGCGATTCAGTGGAGACTTCAATAAACAGTTTATTCCAGTCAGGCTGGTGCGTTCCAGTTGCTGCTGCTGCTGCCTCCTCTTTAATTCGAGTGATGCCCGACTCGAAGGTGACCACCTCGGCGCCCCACTTGGGCGTGGGCAGCACCTCGAGGTAGTTCCGGTCCAGGTCGACGAGGGGGGAATTTTTGTCAAAGCGAAAGTAGAGCTCCTCAACGGAGGCGAAGCGCTGCGAAAGCCAACTCTGGCATATGGTTCGGTTCTGCTGGCGGGACTTTTTGTTTTGAGTTGGAGGAGGAAAGTCAATGCTGAAAGCGGCCTTTGGATCGGTGGAGACCCAAATTGCCGATTCGCCGCCGCCGGTGTTTGCCGCTGCTGAAGCATAGCCAAACTGCAGGCAGTAATCAGCCTCTGCGGAGTGACTTTCATTTCCGCCCACTGCAGTTCGGTTGAGTGAAACGTGCAGGTACTGCGACTCCTCAATGTTCTTCTTGCTGCCGGAGCTCATTGTTAGTGTGTTTGGGTAGTAGCGATTCCGGGCCGCTTTCTCAAAGTTAGGATCAAAGTAGACGGAGCTAGTTGGCAGCGGCGTGGAGAAGATGTTCGAGCAGCCGCCCTCAGAGCAGCTGGTCGATGTTCGGTAGTAAGCCTGGTCCAGCTGACAGAAGGATCTGTAAAAAAGTAAAACAGCAAAAATTAATCTACTTCACCTAAATTCAATATCCTATTCATTTGATCAGTAAACATTCAAAACTCACTTGTTTTTAGTGTCGACGCTCTTCACGAACAGATACGGACAGCTGATGAAGGGCAGGCTCACATCAGTGCCTGGGTCAATCGTTCCAATGATGGGGCCGCGAAAGGCACTGACAACAAAAGGAGGCTTGTCCACTTCAAAGTACTCAATGCCCACTTCAACTTGGCCGTCGCTGCTGTTGCTGGCCAGCACCAGCTCGTAGATGATCTCAAAGAAGCCTCCACTGACGGTGATGGAAGTCTCATTGGCTTCGCTGTTGTTGTCCTCCTCAAAAACGGCTGAAGTAGTGTCAGACTGATTCACCCTCAGCCGGAGGGACACGTCCTCACTGGTGGCCAGGCCCTGAGAGCGCACAATTCGGTTTATTTGAAGATCGTTGTGATTGAAGGCGTTGTCCTTCTTAAAAGTCAGCTTCATGCGAAAGGGAGGCAGCGGCTGCTTTGCCACTCCGGAACGAGCCCCCTTAAATCGAATCGGACCGGAAGAGATGCTCACCATCGGAGTAATGGCAGTGTTCAGTAGGTGGAAGTGGGGGTTTGGGGGAATTGTGACGGGCAAGTTTTGCAGCTTTAGTTTGCTGCTGCTGCTGCTGCTAGCGGTGGCATCCACCAGCTCAATGGTCATTTTGACGGCAGCTTTTGTTTTAGTATTATCATTATTGCCAGCTTTAGTGAAAGCAGCAACTGCCAGCGTAAAGTAGCCCTCCACGGTGGAATCCGTCTCAAAGGAGTCGTAGTGAAAAAAGTCCGCCGTGGAGATGGCCACCTCGGCCAGCGTGCTCATGTTCGTCATCTCCGGCTCGTCAACTTCGCTCCTCTTCTCACTGAGAAGCCTGTACTTGTGAAACTGCGTAAAGTCGCTGACCACTTTGGACTTGGTGTTGTTGAAGGTCAGCCCTTTGAATGCAAATGTAGGCGCATTGTGACTTGAATCCGCTTCAAGCCTGAAGGAAAGATGACTGACGCGGAGATCAATGAAGTTGATTGGAATGTTCAGCCTGTACTCGACTTTGCTGTTTAAGTCAGTTGACACAACAACATGAGCGTCAGAAGTTGCTGAAGTGCTGTGTCCAACAAATTGAGGGTTTAAATCGAAAAATTTTTTGAGAATTTTGTCCAAAACGTTCATATCAGAGCTACAATTATAGAAATTAAAATGTTAGTTGAGTGAGCATTTTAAGTGCAAATTGTATTTGTATTTTGTATACTTACTTTTCATCGTAGCCAAAGCTAAACTTTGCATCAGTAACTGCGCCTAAATCACTTTTGATTCGCAGAAAGGGCGACTTGGCTAGCTCATCGAGGAACGCCGGCTCAAGATCATATTGAAACTGGTTACTATTGGCAGCTGGTTTTGGCGTGTACCGAAAGCAGTTTCCCGTAATGTCGCAGGCGGAAAAGTTCGTCTGACCACCTTTTCCATCTAAAGGTCCTTCAATTCGGTAGTTGAAGGCTCGATTTGAGTAGTGCCAACTGTTGGTGAACGTCATTTGGGGGCTGGCATGCTTAGGCGTCACTAGTTTGAGCGCCGTTTTGACCGGTCTCTTAGCCAGCAGAAGGTGAAACGGCTTTGGAGGTAGCCGTTTGGCCACTTGGCTGTGGGCCACTGAAACTGAAAGCGTCAGCTGGTAGTCCTTCAGCATGCGAAGGCCAATGTAGTCGTTGAGGCAGAAGGTCTTTTTGGTGGAGGCTATCTTGTCCAGGTGAAGGCCGCTGGGCGCGTCTGGATAGGTCAGGTAGAGGTCAAAGGTGACCGGGTGGTTTGCTTTGCTGTTCAGTTCACTGTCAATTTGAATCAGCGAGTAGCACATGTCATGTGAGGCGTCCTCTTCACCAGCAGCTCCAGAAGGCTGACTGTCAATGAAGCTAAGGAAGTTGCCTTGGTTTGCCTTGGCACTGACTATGTATGTCAGTCCAAGTGGCTTGACGGCCTCAGTGGCGGTGAGCTTAACAGTTGATGGCAGCTTTGGAATGATTACAAAGGCATTGAACTTTTCCTTCTTCAAAGTCAGCTCAAATGAACTTAGTATGTTTTTCTTGATGCCTCCATCAGACACTTCTTTGGTAGTGCACTTGATAGAGCCGATCTTATCTTCTAGCTTAATCCCATTACTATTTTGCGTGGCTTCTATTTCACAACTTTTTTCTTTTGGTGAAACTTTTATGCTCACCGAGGCTGAGCTAACTTCCCCATCGTCATTTGGAATGGCCAGCAGTTCAAAGCGCAAAACGCTCTCGTCTGCTGTTGTAAATGCACTCAAAGTGACCTTGTCAACTGCAACTTTGGCCGCCGGCGAAGCTGCGGCTAAAATAGATTCCGGAGTGCTGACCTTTTCAAAATTTGAAAGTACCTCAGATTTTCGGTACCCGTGAATTGGACTTCTCGGCAGCTTGCTGGCGCTCTCCCGCTCCAGCACCTCAACGCGAACGTCCTTCAGCGCCAGAGTGAAGCGATCATCGGCGTACTCGTACTTCAGCGAGGCCCACTCCTCAAGGGAAATGTCCTTCAGCTGGGCGTCCTTCCACTTAAAAGTTTGCCCCAGTTTGAGGTCTCGGCGTTGTTGCTGCCCTTTCGACTGAGCTCGACCGGGTTTGCTGCGAAACATTCCCGTGTCGGTGTTGGTCCAGTAGCGGAAGGAGAGGCTAGGCTTGGAGAGCAGCACCCGCTGCTTCTTCTTTTCGCCATGTTCGTCAACGGACTTTTCCACAGTTGAAAGATGTTTGGCATTCAGGCCGAAGGTGGGGTGGCGGGGGGTGCCCGCGTAGGCGAGGTAAAAGGGCGTTTTCCCTTGCTGAGCAACGTCGTCCGCTGGCGGCCAGGTCTCATTGCTGACCACTATCCAGTCAAGGGGCGTTACCTGCTGAGCTTCGGTGACATTTGGGACTACAAGAAAAGACAAGCACAGTGGTATAAGAGAAGTTGTCAGGGAAAAGACGGGCACATGGTAAAGTTTGGCTAGTTTGGCCTTCATTTTAGTGCCAGGCTTCGGTGATGATGGGGATGAGGATGAAGATGATGGCGGTGTTGCTCATTAGCTAATGACGAGGACAATGGGACTGAAAAAGCAGAGAGAAAGAAAGAAAGAGAGTGAGTGAATGACTAATGCCACTTAGCAGTATTGCCGTACTGATGCTCCTGATACTTTTAATTTTGATTTTATTTTTAATTGCCAAAAGAGACTCACCTAAGGCCACACTCGATTTACTGAAAAGTGAGCTTTCCTGCGCCGTCCAAAAAGCATGTATTTGAATGGGGCTTCTTATGATTCTTTTTTCACCTTTATCTCCAGAACTACACATCAGATTAAAGTGATGTAAAAAGCCAAAATAAAGTGTAAGACTTAATCTAACTTTCATTGGTCAAATGTTTCAATAAAATGTGATAAAGATATACAAAAAAGGTGTTGGAATGTTAGTTTGATCATTCTAATGATTTAAACCAATTTTAACTCAAATATTTAACCAACAAAAGTTTGATTAAGTTTTACACTTCATTTTTGCTTTTAACAATCTTGAACAGTTCTTGAAATAAATGTACCAAAAAAATCATAAGAAGCCCCATTCAAACACATGTCTTTTGGACGGCGCAGGAAAGTTCACTTTTTAGTAAATCGAGTATGGCCTTAAAGAGGCGCCCAAAGTTGCAAGAGTCAATGGATTAGAGAAGTGCAAGTAAGTACCAGTGTATAAAATCCGGCAATTCGTACTACGTTTACACTAATTATACTCATTGAGTGAGGTGAAGTGCGGGGCGATCGCTGTGATTAGTGAAAGTGTGATTAAAACTTATCAACAGCAACTAGTGACTGTGTGTGTTGCCTTGCTAAAGTGGAAACGTTAAGTGTTGTCCTTTTACTTTTTAATTAGCGTTATTGTTTGTGTCCATTGTCGATTTATTTTTTTAAATGGAATGTAAAGATTAAGCTTGGTATTTTTGCATTTTTCTTTTGCAAATTTATCAATTTATAAATACCTGCACTTTGATTTACATTAAGGACGCATATTTTTGCATTTGAAAAACTGAGATTGTGCATTTTTAAAATGTTTAAAAATTGTTTAACTAATGTTATTTGTAGTATCTAAAACGGTTTTGAAATTATAAAAAATTTAGTTGAAAGTTTGCATTTACTTAGTTTTAAAAACACAAACCACTTAACTTTAACTGCCAAAAATTTTAATTTTTGGGTATATGAAATAATTTTCTAAAACCTTTTTGATATTTTGAAGTTAATAACTGTTTCTAAAATCATCTAAAATAATTATTTTTTAATTCAAAACATTTGCAATTTGCAACAGGTAAAAACTATCTTTTGTTAAAAAACTTGTGTTTTAACAAAGCAATAATTAAAATTTTGTAGCACTAATTTTTACATTATTTAGCTGCAATATAAATGCTTAGTTTTAGCCAACTTTTTTATTTTAATAGTTTTTTATGTTATTTACTGTTTAGTGTTTTTAATCTATTTTTGTTTGGGTGCTGAGCTAGCATCTTTTCTTTGGCTTTATCAACTAGTAGCAGAGGCAAACAAGTACACTGCTGCTACCCTCATACAAAAGACTGTTATTTTTGTTATCAGCAGTCCTTCCTCGACTTCATTTGTACCGACATCACTTTTGCAGGCACATCATTTCTTCTTTGAGCAGTGTGGAAAATGATAGACGGCAACAATTAGGGGTCGCAAAAAACCGGTTTTGGTTTAAGAAAAAAAACCGGTTTGAAAATTGTCCAAAACCGGTTAACCGGTTCGGTTTTCGGTTTTCGATTGTTTTTGAAACTATCGATTTTTTTCTCGATTAAAATCGATTGTTTTATAGAATCCTTATCAAAAACGATCAAAAATCAACATTTTAACTATTTTTATCTATCTAACAACTACTTAAAACCACAATATAAAATCAGTTTGTAACAATGAGCTAATTTTTGGTACAATAACTCAGATGATTTTTTAATAATTGTGCAAAAAACAAAAAATTTTAGGTATGGAGGTTTAAGTGTTCCAGGATCATCAAATAAAATCAGATTTCGAAAAATAGCGCCAGCACAATTATTTGTTCAGTTGGTCAGCGGTCATTTTCATGCTATCAGAAGTTGGGCATTTTAATAGTTGCACAACGAATCTCAATTTTTATGTTATGTTGGTATTAAGACATTTTGGCTTCTAATGATGCCTTTGTTAAAGTGTTCAACTTCTCATAACTTGATAATGACCGCTGACTAACTGATCAGAAGTTTTTTTCAAACAATAGATCAGGCGGCAAAACCTCAAAAGGGCTTTATTTAAAGATCCTGGAACACTTAAACCTCCATACCTAAAATTTTTTGTTTTTTGCACAATTATTAAAAAATCATCTGAGTTATTGTACCAAAAATTAGCTCATTGTTACAAACTGATTTTATATTGTGGTTTTAAGTAGTTGTTAGATAGATAAAAATAGTTAAAATGTTGATTTTTGATCGTTTTTGATAAGGATTCTATAAAACAATCGATTTTAATTGAGAAAAAAATCGATAGTTTCAAAAACAATCGAAAACCGAAAAAACCGGTTTTGGAAATCAAAAACCGGTTTTAGAAAAACTCGTCGGTTAACCGGTTAACCGGTTTCGGTTAAAAACCGGTTGCGACCCCTAGCAACAATCACACTTCGACATCATTCTTTCCCCTAGCCTGGCTGCACAGTGTGTTTGCCTTCCACTTTTCACTTACATATTTATTTCCAGCTTTAATATTGAGCAAAATTGAGCAACAGCAAAATTAGCTGTCTCAAGACATCATGAGCACTAGCACAATTTTGCTGTCTGAACAGTCGAGTCGCACTTGTTGTTTCTTTTCCATTTTTGAAGTGAACTGAAGTGTGCACAGCAAGAAAGTGTGTAGTATTAAGAGAAAAAGAGAGAAAGAGAGAGAGAGAGAGAGAGCACAATAAACTGACTTTGACACTTTCGTACTGACACACCCGCTCATTCACACATTGAAGAGGAAAATATCAATCGGTGCATCATCTGGTCATCACTGATTTCACCTTATCAGTGACCACTTGGGAAAACCAACAGCAGCAGCAGTTTGTGCCGCTAAAAGGTTGATCACTGCTTTTTCAGTTGTCGCCACTACCGCTACCGTTAATAGTAGGATGTTCACTTTTTTCGACATCAAAATTGATATGAAATGGTAGACGCGTTTTCAATCAGTTGAGCTTGCAGACTGACTGACTTAAAACCATGCACTGTGCAGTTGTCATTTACTTTCTATTCAGTTTGGTTGAAAGTTGAACTGTTTGTTTTGCTTTTGCAAGCTAAAGACAAAGCAAAACACCGCCAAATTGTTAATAATATTTTTTTCTTTTTGGTGACAACAGAAGTAAAACTTGTCGCACAGAACTGTGTGAATGTGTGTGTGTGTGTGTGCCTGCACTAAAGTGCACTAAACACTAAAGTGAAGTTGCTTCAAAAAAGCGCTCCTACCTAAATTTAGCTCATTCCCTTTCATTCGCCAGTTTTTTACTTTGTGCACTTTTTTTGTTTCATTCAGTAAATGAGAAAATACTACTACAACGATAAAACTCATGACAGTAGTTCACAGTTACTACTGTTGGCATTTTGTTAGCATGATTCAGTTTTCCACATGCACCAGCACACGTACATGATCTTCACTGAATCTACTTTCTGTTTGAAATGTGGAGTGAAAATTTGAGCTACTGCTTTTTAAATTAAAAACTAAAAGTTATTTGTTTTTTGTGAAAAGTAAGAAAAGCATCAGTGTGCCTGTTTGACATTCTGCCAAGTGTGTGAATTGGTGTGTTGTCTTTTTCAGCCAAGTTTTCTCTACTCTTCAGCTTCTGTGCTTGTGTGTCTGCGCCGAATACTTTTGCTGCTCAAGTTAAAAATGTCTTCACAGCCTTGAACTTGATACACTTTGTCAAGGTTACCTGCAATTGTCAATGCCGCTCAAAAACCGCTGAACTCAATGCCAAAGTTGCCTTTTATTCAAATATTCTACTAAAGATTGCCACTAAAAATATTGACTGAGCAACCCAAAACATATCATACATTACGACACGTTTACAAGCGATCTTTAAGCAGCATTTAAACAATGTCTTCATTCACTAATATTTTGGATACACAAAAGTTTATTTTTTGTAAGTACTTTTGTTTTTTTGTGTGAATGAATTTTTCAATTTAATTAATGTTTTAATGTTACAATTAAAAGTCAGCAAAAAATGTCTGAAAAGCAAACTTTAATCAAAACAACACAGACACACACACACTTATCATCATTGTGCCTGCATCATCATCCCCGCCACTGTTCTGGCTTCAACTGATTTTGACCGGATTAGTTTTCCGATAGCCTCAGTTTGCAGTGCTTCACTACATTTCTCCTATCAATCTTTAGAGTTGCGATAGGGCACTGCAGTTCAAAGAATGTTGTGCAAAAGTGTGCACAACATGTTAGTGTCTGATGATAAGGAGGTGAAAGGGGACCGGCCTGTTTATCAATGGGTAAAAACACTCGTCAAGAGGTCAGAGGAGTTCTGCTTGCACAGGGCTATCAATCACGTGGGTTTACTAAAAGAAAAAGTAACAACTGAAAGCAGCAGTGTTTTACTACTACTACTACTACAACAACAAAATTTTCATTCATATCTAAAAAAATGTCGTTTTACTAGCAACAGTTACAACAGTTGCCTAAACGGCAAAAAAGTACAAGCGTAAGAGTTATATGTCTCTTTTGATTGCCTTTTGCCTTCTTCTTTGATGTGGCTACGTGCCGGTGCATCACGCGCCACTTTTTTAAGCATTTCTCGTACAGTGTTGGTCACAGTTGTACAACTACCATTGATTGCAGTAATCACTGCTGCAGTTTACTGCTTTCAATTCAGACACCCCTTTTAGAAAAAAAACTGAGAAAGATTAGGCAATTTATATCTTTTCCACATTCGTCTACATGTGCCCAATTTGTTTTTGAACAAAATTGATTTTGGCCATTTACCAAAAAAAGAGAGGAAAAAGTTTTTAGAGTGCAGATATTAGTTTTTAAACTACTTTGTCGGTGACTTTTTTGGGGAACTGGCGGCATAAGTCTGATTATAAGCAATCGAAACTGCACGACATTTTAACAGCCAATACATAAGTAGAGTTGAACTTTTTTATTAGGTTACATCAAAATTAATTTGGTTTACTGGTATATGAAATAGTAAAAAATGTGTTTTTCAATGACAAAACGTGAAAGTAAAAGTGATAAAAGATGCTGCGTGCAAATGTCTAATTAGATGTGCACCAATCAAGGTGCATCTTTTACTCTTCACTTTACCTACCTGTTTATCTTTTTGACGTTGTCGGGTTAATCAAAAAAAATTTGCAGTTTTCAAATTCTTTTGTCAAACAAGGCAACTTTGCACTGGGTATAAGATAAAAAATCCTTCCAAAATGAACTTCAGTTAATGTTAGGAAATTGTTCAAAATTCAACTTTTATTTGTAAAACTGATATCGAAATTTTGAAATTAAAAAATACGTTTTTTACTGACATCATTTTTCACGCAGTTATGATTTAACCAGTGTGCGAGTTTATATAAGCTTTTTTTCTGCTCAATTTATCAATCAGTCAACCGTTTTAATTTAATTTTTCACGGCCAATTTAAAATAGATTGCTTGCGTAACACCTTAGCATCCCTGTTTAGTTATCCAACAAAAAACCTTTTTAGTTAGTAAAAAAGCTCAATTCAACTGACAACAACAACAGCTCATCTGCTTTAGTTCGTACATTTTTTGCCGTTGTTGTTAAAAAAAACTTAAAAACCGAGCAACAAAAACATTTTTGCTCATTCACCGTTCATGTTGTACGCTGTTGTCCACTGCTCACTTGATAACAAACCAAACAAAAAAAAGAACAGCTCTGCCTCAGTGTCAGCACGTGCGGAAAGGGCTGATAAGGTTGTTGTTGTTGCTGTTGCTGTTGCTGGAGTCCACTAGAACTAGTGTGGAAAAACTCACTGACTCACTCTGAGTACGACCATCATCACCATCACCATCATCACCCTCACTGTACATCACCCACAGTTGTCATCGTTGTTCATCATCATCATCATCATCAGCGACATCAACGGGGCGACATCAACGACATCAACGGCGGCGGCGACGGCGACGACGACCGTGCCTCACTGGGAGAACCCATGATTGCTGGCCAGCAGCAGCAGCAGCAGCAGCGGCTTTACCACCAGCTGATAACGCTGACAGTGGCGAACAGGCACGTACAGGCAACGGTCGCCACTCATCAAGTGATGTCTGGCATTTTTGCTGTCTCCACTACTATCATCAACACAGCAGCAGCAGCAGCAGTACAAAAAAACTGAGCAGTGACGCAACAGCGACAGCTTTATAAGCGACAGCATTAACCCAAGGGTTTTTTGTCTTATTTATTTATTTCACTGTTTTCACTGCTTTTTTTCCTACTAACATCAACTGTTTCCTTTGTGTGATCAAAACAAAACAAAAAAGAATGATCAATCACGCCTTTGTGTCCAATGAGAACTCGCCTCCGCTGGCGACAAAGCGGGCGCACCAGCAGTCAAACGCTCCTCCTCAAATTACCATTTCCCGGCCGGTGATGCTCGCCGCCGAGCACATGAGCGTCCTAAAGAGCTTCAATATGAAAAACACAGCCATCAACTCACCAGTATCACCCTCTTCTTTGACATTTTCAGGCAATGGCGAGGCTCCTGATGCTGCTGCAACTTTGGCAGTCACCACCACCACCACCACCATCACCACCGACAGCAACTCCCACTTGGAGGTGTCCACCATTCCGCCTAGCAGCTCCAGCTCCTGTTCATCCTCCTCATCTTCCTCTGAATCGCTAGCCAAAGGTCGTCGTCGTTTCTGGCCAAACAATTCCTCCTCCTCCTCCTTGGGCGGCACTATTTGGCGGCTTCTGCAGTCCCTCTTTCCCATTCTTCAGTGGCTGCCGGAATATTCCGTTCGCGAGACGCTCCTCGCGGACGTCATCACCGGCGTCACCATTCTGGCGCTGCACATTCCCCAGGGCCTCGCCTACGGGCGGCTGGCCGGCGTGGAGCCAATCTACGGCCTCTACGTGTCGCTCTTTCCGGTGGTGGTCTACTCGTTGATGGGCACCAGTCGGCAGATCTCCATTGGCACCTTCGCCGTGGTCAGCATCGCCTGTCGAGATGTGCTCACCAACTTTCGCATACCGCTGGAGGTGCCCTCAGTGACTGGAGCGACTGACAACAACAGCTCTTTTAGCTCAACTACTGCCTCCTTGATGATGATGGGAAGTAGCAGCACCACCACGGTGAGACTGGAAAGTGCCGATCTGCTGCAAATTGGCGATGAAAAGATAAAACCGATTGAGGTGCTCACCGCTCTGGCGCTGCTGGTCGGCCTGATTCAGGTGATGAGTAATGATAAAAATTGAAAATTCCTCATTTTTTTGTGTACAAAAGCTCTAATTCGCTTTTCTATTTTTTTTTGCAAACATCATCAGTTCGCCATTGGCTCCCTCCGACTGGGCATCCTCGCCATTCTGCTCTCCGATCCGATCATCTCCTCCTTCGTGGTGGCCTCCTCCTTTCACGTCTTCACCAGTCAGGTCTTCGGCCTGTTGGGCATTGACTCGGCGGCCAGGGCGGCCGACAGTGACCGAGAGGCGGCCATTCCCTTTGTGCTCATTAGAGTGAGTGCTGAGAAAATGTGTGGCCTGCTTTTTTGTCAAAATTTAACATGTGTGATCTTTTTGAATTTTTTTTCATTTCATCAGAGCTGGTACCGCCTGCTGTGCCGCCTGCCCACCGCCAACCTCGTGACCATTGGAATATCGGCGGGCACGGTGACGGTGCTGATGGCCTGCAAGAGCCTCCTGGAGCCGTAGCTGGTGAGGCGTTTCTGGCTGCGCAACTTTGCCCTCCCCGTGGACATTCTCTGCATCGTCGGCCTGACGGCGCTCTCCTACCTGCTCCGCCTCAACGCCCAGTACCAGGTGGCCATCATACCAAAGATCTCCTCGGGGTAAAGAAGAAAAGATAAAGCTTAAAAGTTATATTTGCCTAATCCTAACAATCTCTCCCCCCCTTTTCTCGCTCATTTTTTTCCATCTCAGCTTCCAAAACCTGCCCACCTTGCCGCGCCTCGACCTGCTGCCGCAGCTCTTCACCAGCGCCCTCCTCCTCAGCTTCATCATCTACGTGTCGACCTTCTCGCTGGAGAAGATGTTCGCCAAGCGGCACGGCTATGAGGTCCGGCCCAACTAGGAGCTGCTCGCCCTGGGCACGGCCAACATCGTCGGCTCCTTCTTCCTCTGCTATCCCTGCTCCGGGTCGCTCAGTCGATCGGCAGTTCAGGACCGGGTGAGCGGGCAGACGCAGCTCGCCTCGCTCATCTCCTCCACCCTGGTGGTCGTTTTCATTCTCTACCTCTCCACGTACTTGGAAACGCTGCCCAAGGTAAAACAGACTTGATTTATCAATTGCTTTCAATGAAATCAAAGATTTTTTTATTATCTTTTTGTTAATAACCTTTAAACAACATTTTTTTGCAGTGTGCCTTCTCGAGCATCATCGTTGTCGCCCTCTGGTCGACGATGGCCAAGTTTGGCGAACTGTTCCACTACTGGCGACAGTCGAGGCTGGACGGCTGCCTCTGGGCGGCCACCTTCACCTTTGTCATTCTTTTCGGCGTCGACCGTGGCCTGCTCTACGGACTGACGCTCTCCTTTGTCATGCTCATGATTCGACTGACGCTGTAAGATCTTTTTTTGGTGTTTTTGATTTGATTGACCACAAAGATAACTAACATCTGTTTTTTTGTTTTTTGCTTCTTTAGGCCGGTCTTCAATCTCAAATACCACGTTCCGGACTCTGAGGTGTATCTCGCTCGACCGAAGAGGACTGATTCAGGTGGAGCGTGCAACAAGGAAGACCAAATGAAGCAGCTGCCCTGCTCTTCGTCGTCGTCTTCGGCGGCGGCGGCGGACATTGAGGCCATCACCACTTCGCCGGGCATTGTGGTCTTTGAGTTTCACGGGCCGCTCATCTTCCTCAATGCTGAATCATTTAAGAGCCGTTTCGCAAAAACCGTTTTGCGGCCAATCAAGGAGGCTCAGCAGCTGAAACGGGACCTTGAAAAGCAGAAACAACAACAGCAGCAGCAGCAGCAACAACAGAAAGTGTCTCTGTCTCGGTTTTAAGTAGAAATCAATATGAACAGTGACCATGAAAAAGACACCGGCAAATACCATCAGCTGTACAAAGCGGCTGACTACCCAACAACCTCTGCAAAGCCAGTTTCAAACGATAGAAAATCAACAATCCAGCCGACGATTCCCATTCACACTGTCGTCTTTGACTGCGCTCGAGTGGGCTACCTAGATGGGAAGGGCGTCGAAGTGCTCACCGAGCTTGCCACCGAGCTGAAGGAGGCAAACGGCATTCAGCTGCTCTTTGCCAGCTGCAGTGAGCTCATCCTGAAGACGCTGCTCAAATCTGGCGACATGCTCAAAGACGTTGAACCGAAAAATGATGATGATGATGACCAAAGCAAGAATGGAGCGATTTCTACAGGCAGCTGTTTTCTTACAGTCCACGATGCCGTCATTGCTGCTGCAGCTATGTACAACGCTATCAACCAAAACAAAAGCAGCCCTGAAATAACCGGCACTAGTCAAAAGGACTTTCAGGTGCTGACTCAGTAGAAGAATGTGATAGATTTTTTCTGTACCAGATTTTGGCTAGTCATCCAATGTTTGCCAGAACGTTTCTGTTTTGATAATCTATCTGCTTATTATTTATTATCACTACTAGACTCTGTGATTTTTTTATTTTCCAACGCACTTTCATTTACTTGCTGCAGCTTTTATATATTTTTATTATATTTTAATATTTTAATTTAATGTTTTTCATCATTCCACATTATTGCTGTTGCCACTAAACAATATCTATTCCTATTGCCATTTTAAATAGCAGCAAGCACATCTTTTTAATATTGTTAACCACTATTATCAGCTATTTAATTTTTCTCTACCTTTTTACTGAAACAGTATTTTAACAACAACATAAATTTTTTTGGCTATGTTAAAAATACTGCAAAATAAAAAAGCACTGACACTACCACTTTCGAGAACATTACCATCGAGAGCGCTACCGTCCCTGTAAACCTGACTCTGAACACCTCAATTCTGATCAACTCAACCAGCGACTGCAGCCAATCCGATCTTGTAAAGCAATCTCCGGACACTGTGCAGTCTGATGAAACAGATAAGAAGGAGGGAAACGCCAACCTCTTCGGCCTCTGCCTGTGCCTTCTCTTCTTCAGCGGCTTTCTGCTGGCCATCGCCCTCGTTGCCTCGGTCATCATTGGTTTCAAGAAGTTTCGACGAAATCGCCTGTTTTGCACCAGTGGGGAGCTCTTGTTGTGAGCTACGTTAACCAGGCGCTCAAGGACGAGGGCAACCTGATTGAGTATTTGCCTACCTACACGCCGCCGATGACATTGCCGCCCCAACAACCTCAGCAGCCTCAGCATCCCTTTTCGAAGGTGATGAAGTTGGCCAAAACTTTGTGTAAGAAAACAAAGTAGGAAAAGAAAGAAATTGCTATCAAAGTTCACAATCCTTCAGCAACAGTTTTCAGCACACGCAGAATGTCGAGATGATTTTCAAGAGAAGAAGTTGTAGACCACTGATCATCTTGCTGGGCTCGACACACACACACATCGGGTACATACTATTTCACTTGCGCAATTATTTAACCCAATGTAATACACACAGCCAACAAGACGAGATCAGATGAAAAACACAAACAAAACAAGCTGATACGACGTTGACGAAAAAAATGTTCTTGGTGAAAGTACAAACTTGATTTTTAATTTTAATAAAAAAATTGGCAACGGCAATGGCAAGGCACTTCTTTGCAGCTTTTTTTGTAACAGTGGTGGTAGTGATTGCAGCCACTACATCTTTCTCTTCCAAGGTGATCTTGGGGGTGGATTGTGGGGAAGACGATTCAAGTACCAGAGAGCCGTCCCCCTGGAGACTGATTCGCTTATTCAAAGTACGATTCGGGCTCAGTTTGCCCACTGTGCCATCTTCATCATTGCCCACCGCCTGAACACCATCATGGACTCGGATCGGGTGTTTGTCCTCAATGCCGAGTTCGACTCGCCGGCCAACTCGGCTCGCCGACTCTTCCACCATCTTCTACTCACTGGCAAAGGATGCCGGTATTATTTAGGCTGCCTTTTTGCATGACTTTTTATTGAAATACTAGTGTGAATCTTCATTTTAAAGTAGATGAAAAGAGAAAAATATAGATATGGATATCAAAGAGGGAAAATGTTTTGAGAAAATAAAAGTGGGTGGGTGTATTAGGTGAAGTTGTGTGTGTAGAACTCAAGAAATGTAGTCTGTTTGTTATGAAAAATAGAAGAAAAAATGGAGTATAAATGGCAGTAAAGATAAATAGTAAAAGTAGTAAAAATGTAAGAGAAGATTTAAAATACGATGAGATTCGGAGCTGATGGAAAGTTAGAGAATTAAAGAATTAAAAAATCTTTTGTCGGGGAGTTTGTTGCTAAAGAAATAGAATCGTTCTAGTGGAATTGTGAAATGAACAGGAGAAAGGCCGGCAACTGTGAAAAGCAGCCGCCGCTGAAGAAGCTGAGAGGTGAAGGCTACCGGCTAGCCGACGAAAGGCGATCCGAAGTGAGGCGATGTTTATGATGATGATTATTTCCTAAAGAAGGTGGTAGTAGTAGTAGTAGTGGTGGTGGTAGTGATGGAAGGTCAAAGAGGCGGCTTCAAGGACCTTGATGTGGGGGTAAAGGAAAAAAAGTTAGAATTGTTTTTACCAGTCAGTTACCACTACTACCTCTGCGTACCTGGCGCAGGGAATCTTCTGATCGGGAAGAGCACTAAACTCGTCCTCTGACCACCAGTGCGGTGGTGATATATTGGCCGATCAACTCATCGACCTCAGGCATCATAGCCATTTTGTCGTTGAGGTGCCTGCCGACTGACTGGACCGTGGGCGCTCGAAACGGACAGAGCGGGCAGGCATAAGGAAGGAGGGTTCCCTGCCGATGTGGCCCCGTGTTCTCTTGGGCAAAATGTAGAGGTAGGTCTTTTTTCTTCCTGCCACAGACTGTGGTGACAGTGCACCAGCTGTCGACTCGACAGGGGATCTTCGGCCTTCCCTCTTCCGTCTTTTCTGGCGCTCTGCCCTCCAGTTTGACGAGGAATTCCCGAGCAAAGTTAGCCCGCTGCTCGTCAGTCAACAAGAGGGTAACATCCTCCTCCCTTAGCTGACCGCGCATTGCGTTGAGCAGCACCTCGTCGGTGATCTGCCTCAGCTCCGCCACCGTGCACCGCTGCAGAGGGTAGTATTCCGGTAGTAGTGCTGGCCAATCTGAAAAAGCAAAGAAAAAGGTTTGTTTTTAGTAAATTGCCGACCAGGTTTTTGTTAATGTTGCGGCAGTTGTCAAAAAAAAGTTAATTACTTGAAAAGACTTTTCTATACATTTTTTGCCTGTTTCGGGTTTTTTAAACCTGCACTACACCTAAACATGACATTTTTTCAAACAAAAGAGAGAAAGAGACACTTCACAGTCAAACCGGAATGCTGCTCAAAGCGCCCTGTCGTCACTCGTCTCTCATCATCGTTTTAATTTCGTTGACTCGTTATTTTTGGTGGCAATTAACAGTTAAGCAGAGAGCCATGTAGCTTGTTTTTGCTGCCTTTTAGCCCATAGAGCTAAAGTCCGGGCCTGATAAGCCTGAGCGGTACAGAAGCTGATTCTGTGCCAAAAGACTAGGCACTCAGCCAAAAAAGATTAGGCGCCCAGCCAAAAAAAACTAGAGCCTTGCCCAGAACACTGAAATGCAACCATAGAAGGTGTGCAAATGGAAAGGGGTGGTCGCAGATACCATCACTTCTGAGACGTAACTATCATCAGGAATCCCAAGAACCCCAACGCAACACCAATGAAATCCCCAGCCGAGCGAGTATAAAAGGAACAAGACAAAAGCACACCGCCAAAACAGTGATCAACGAAAGAGTGCGCAACTAGCAAACGACTAAGAAGAAACTGAGTGACAAGAGAGCCTCAGACTAACCGAAGCTAGAACCTGCCGAAAGTAGACGCCGACACTCCGTTAAACTGCTAACTAACCTGGTAAAAGAGCAGCACCTAAAAACCGACCTTTGATCTTTGGTCCTTTTTTCTTTTAATTGTTGCACTTCTGAAACATTTTAGTAGTTCTCCATTGATTCCTGCTCACTAATTATTCAATAAAACTCAACTAATCAACAAAATACAGCTAAAACTCACACTACGTCAAAAAGTTGGTGCAGCGTCTTTTGGCGTTTTGCACAAACTTGCCGCAAAAACGCTT
>JAALOO010001049.1_pt1 | contig 20945 bp, 15 predicted proteins | sample 7257641 | NCBI WGS metagenome assembly JAALOO01 (sample SAMN14085613, study PRJNA598686) | mite metagenome | biome: ENVO:01001000; feature: ENVO:01001002; material: ENVO:01001226; isolation source: single female mite from University of Michigan culture on fish food culture... ...
AGAGAGAGAGAGAGAGAGAGAGAGAGAGAGAGAGAGAGAGAGAGAGAGAAAAGTAGTGGGATTCTCTCTCTCCTAACCGAGCAGCGGCGGCGATGGCAGCCGTGGGGATTCAGTGTGGCGCCAGAGAATATTCTTCTGTGCGTCGGCGCCAAAGCCTTCTTCCTCTTCTAGTGAGTCACTACTACTACTCGCTTGCACTGAATGCACACTTTACACCCTCGGTTCGTGGTATAGAGAGAGAGAGAGAGAGAGAGAGAGAGAGAGAGAGAGAGAGAGCAAAGTGTACAGCACAGCAACTGGGCTGAATGAATGAAAGCGAAAAGGAAGAGAGAAGTGTGTATGTTTTCCAGTGAACTCTGAACGGCGAGTGTGTTTGAGTTCGGTTGCCGCCGCCGCCGCCGTCTGTTTGCCTGGTGCCTGGTACGAGCAGTTCACTGAAACAAAAGTGGGTTAGGTGAGGGAATTCGGGGAGGAGAGAAAGAGAGGATACTTTTGGACCAGCGGAATCGGCGGCGGTGGTGGTGGACAGTTGTGGTGATCGTTCATCTCGGAATCTTGGTTCGCTGTTTTGGGCTAAGAAGAAAAAGAAAAGACTTTGAAGACGAGAGCCCGAAACAATCGAGCCGCCGCGTGTTTTGGTCTCTGTCTCAGACTCTCAGACTGTCTGTGTCTGGTTCATCCGCAACTATCGTATCGTTGGTCTGTCACTATCGCGATGGCGCGTTCGATGGTGGTGGTGGTGGCTGAAACAAAGCGAAAGAAGAGAAGTGCTCAACAAATGATGATGATGACGATCAGTTTTTTGCCAGTAAACCAGAAATAGTAAAATGATTAATTAATTAAAATAAAAAAAATGGGAAACCTTTTGCAGACATAATTCGTCCAGTTTTCAACTAAAAAAAATTTGTTAAGTAACCTTTTGGAAAGTTTTCATGCATGTGCTATATTATTCAACAAGGAAAAATAGGAAATAGTGGCGGAAAAGAGAGATGAACTGCCCAACAACTTCTTCCTTCTATCCTCCTCATCATTAAAAAACAAAATCTAAAAAAGGAACCCAAAAATAAACAAAAATAAGTTTTTAAGTTAGAGGGTAACCTTTTTAATTGAACGGGGGGCAGGAAAGGGAAAAATTTAAAATCACCCTGTAAACTTCTAATTAAAGAAAAAAAAGTGGAAAAGAAGAGGAGAAAGCAAACAGAAGAAAGAAGCGTTTGGACAGACACTTTGGACCCTTCGAAGCAGTTCTCCGGTCACCGGCACTGAAACGCATTATCATCATCATCGTTTTTGCCGTACACTGTCGTACACTGTCGTACACACTGTATAGCAAACTGAAAAGAAAGAGTGAAAAGAGTGAAAGAAGAGAGAGAAAACCGCTGAAAACGGTTGTACAAAGGCAGCAGCAGCAGCAGCAGCAGACATCGACTGATCTGGTTGTCCACTTTCCGCCAAACAAACGGCGACGACGACGATGGTTCCCTCAATGAAAATTGTTGGCGGCGATGACGTACATCGGCGGCGTGAAAAGCACTGCCAAGGAGGGGGCAAGTGAGCTCTGGTGCGTAATCATTTTCTAAAACATACTACAGAGTTTGTAGTTTGAGGAGAGAGGGAGGGTAGCAAAAAGAAGAAGTGAGAAGTGGGGAAGGAAAAAACCCGCTGGAAAATTACAATGCCGCTAAAGAAAAGAGAGAGAGAGAGGAGAAGGCTAAAGTGAATGGGTTGGGTTGGGTTAGTGCAAAAAGAGAGCTGAATGAATGAATGAATGGATGGGCAGAAAAAAGAGGGGAAAACAGGGTTTTCCAGACGGGCTAAATGAGGGGGGGGGGTCTGAAATTGAAGGAGAAGAGTGCAACAGAAGAAAGGCCCGCCAGACTTTAAAGCTTCCAGACTTCCAACTGCCAATTTCTACTTCCGATTAGTGGGCAAAAAAGTAGTTGTAGTGGGCACTTAGAGAACAGAACTGTGACTCTGAATCAGTGAAAGAAAGTTTTTGGTAAGTTAGTGGTGGTGGTGGTGGGTAAAGTGGGCTTGGAAGTGCTAGGGAAGAAGTTGAATTGAGATTGGGAAGAAAAATTGAATTGAATCAACACTGAAATATAAAAAAAGAAGGAAAAAGAGCTGAAAAATTAGATTAAAGTGGAATTGGTGGTAAAACGAGTGTTTTTTTGGTAAAGTGTAAGTGCTGAAAGAAAAGAACCGGTTAAAGACTGGTAAACTAACTGAACTATAACAATTACAAGTTGTTATACTGAAAAAAGTGCCTAAATAGAAGCTGTTTATGGTGTTTAGTAACCAGCTTATTATTTTGATGAACAAACCTAGAAAAAAAGTGTAAAAAAGTTGAAAAAAGTGCTTGGAAAAAACGTGATCTACAGGGGCCAAAAAAGTGCCCCCAGTGTGAAACCTGAATAAGAAAGAAAAAGTAATGAAGCTTGATTAGTAGTTTTTACCTGTTAAGTCAAGCGTACGTAGATGAATGCTAAACTGTAGCAAAAGAAGGTGTAGCAAAGGTGAAGACCACCTGAGGATAAATGTGGCGGTAGGTAAAGGTAGGAGGAATAAAGACAAAGGCAAAGGTGAAGAATTGAAGGAGAAGAATCATCATCAAGTTATTATTAGCAAAAAACAAACAAGAGAGGGGAGAGGGAGGGAAGGGACAGGAAGTACTACAAAAGAGGAGAGAGGACAGAGTGTGTATAAGTGTGGGTGGATGTGTGGATTGAAATTGGAAACTGAAAATGAAATTGTTGACCTATTATAAACAAATTCTAGTCTGGAGGAGCAAAAACGGTTGTAGATTTGTACTTGTTGGTAATGGTGGTGGAAGGGTAAGGTGGTGAGAAAGTGTAAAGTGGGAAATCATCAAAGTTGAGAGTGAGGGAAAGAGAAAGAGAGCACGTGTTGAAGAGGAAGTGGAAGTGGACGACAAAAAAGAGAGGGAGAGAAAAATCTTCTGCAGAAAAGAGCTCTCACAGCCGCCACCGGCGCTGGTCAGCGAGCAACTGAAGACGAGAAGTCTCTTCAGGCGATCGAGGGATCGAGGAAAGCGTCTCGCTACAGCATCAAATTCCCTGGAGACTGTGGCTGCTGTGATAAGAACTTCTGCTGCTGTTGCCGCTGCCTCTGCCACTGTAGCCACCTCCTCCTCCTCCTCTCTTCTTATCAGCGTATCGTAGTGGTACTGCTGGAGGTACTGAGGCCATCAGGAGCAGGCGGCGGGAGCGCCTGTTGCCGCTGCCGCTGCTCCTGCAGCAGCATCTTCTGGCGCGCCGTGCGCACGCGCTCCTTCTGCAGCAGCCGGTGGCGCAGCTCCGCGACGGCAAAGGTGAAGCGCTGGGCGGTGGCCAGGCCGGCCAGCCCTCCGGTCAGCTTCACCGCCTGCCCGAGGGTCATCCGCAGAAGGCGTTGGCCGGTGATTCTCTGCAGATAAAGATAACAAACAAAAATTAGAACTTCAGTGCCAAAAATAATCTTAAACAAAATCCTTACCATTCCAACGATGGGATCGTAGAGGTCGGGAAAGCCGACGGTCAGCGCCCAGCCGGCCACCTCCCACTCGGTCCACGCTTTGACCATTGCGACGGTTATTTCACCAACGTTAGAAGTTGAAGCTGAAGAAGTTGAGGGTGACGAAAGTGCTCCCACCGAGGGTGATGGTCCTCGAGCAGCAGCCGATGAAGCCATCGACCCATCACCTCCCCGGTACCACCTGATGGTCACCTGCTGCGTCCGCAGCATCGCCGACGTTCGGTGGCCGTCCCAGGGCAGTCCTTCGCCAGTGTAGCCCTCCGCCAGCGCCTCCTCGCTCATCTCCGACTGCGCTCGGTTACAGTAGCGAAGTGAGGCGCGAAACTTGCGGTGCACCCTCTTCTTCTTCTTCTTCTCTTTCTTCAAATTCTCCCGATCTTCCATCGTTACATCCTCTTCCACCTCTTCTTCCTGATCATCATTTTCCTGATCACTGTCACTTCCACTTCCGCCTCCAATTTCGATTATCTCCACCGCCGGCCTCACCGTACTGTGGTAGTCGTCGTCCTCTTTGAGGACTTCCTTTCTTCCGATCCAAACCCTTCGACCACTCTTCGGCTCACTGATGAGCATGTCCGAGTAGTGGCGCATCGTCGGCGACCCGCCCCGCTCCTCCAGCAGGTCGTCCGCCCCGTTGTACATGTACGAGTCCTCGGGCGTGGAGATGGGCACCTTACCCTCGGTGGAGGAGGACCCGGGGGCAAAGAGGCCGATCGCCTCGGTGAAGTTGTACTCCTCGAGGTGGGCGCCGGCCGCCCGGCGGTGCTGGGCGCGCATGCGCGCCGCCTGCGCCACCCGCGAGGCCATCTCCGCGTCCTCGATGTCAGTGGCATTTGAAGCAGAGGAAGAGGAGGAAACCAGCGTTGAAGAAGATGATGAAGATGACGATGAAGACGAAGAAGAAGCTGTATCGCCATTCGTCACCGTCAACGTCCTCTGCTAATTAGAGAAAAAAGTTAAACTCCCAAAACTCCCAAAAAAACTCCAGAAAAACTCTTTACCTGAGCTGCCTCCACCGTCCCAATCTTCCCCCCGGCCTTTCTCGACTTCCTCACCTTCCTTCCTCCCCCACTTCCACTTCCTCCAAACCCTGAACCGGAAGGAGACGCCTTGGTGGGCGTCATCGGCCCGTCCTTTGCGGGCGGCCCCTGCAGCTGGTAACCGACCAGGTCACAGTACCCCACCGGGTAGATGTTCGGCGACCGACAGTCCGCCCACTGGTCCCAGCCGTCCTCCCAGCCGATAAAGTGGAGGAGAAGGAGGTGGCCGGCGATCCGCTTGATGACCGCGATGCAAATGAGGTTCGGCTCCAGCAGATCGACCGCCTCGAGGAGCTGACCTTCGGCGAAACCTTTGGAACTGTTTTCCTTTCCGACGTTCGAGGTGTCGCGACGCTTCGCCGTCGCCTGGAAGAGATCAATCGGCGCCATCGGCGACTCGGTCAGCACCGAGTACTCGGGCCAGTGAAAGGCGCGGTGGTAGCCTAAAAAATCACAACAAAATTATTAGAAAAACCCTAAAAAATTCAAAAAAAATTCCGTCTTACCTGGAATCGCCCTCAGCGGCAGGCCGTTCACCTGGGCAAAGCCCGCCGGCAGCAGATAGGGCGAGCTGGAGTGGGCACAGAAGATGGCCGCCTTGGCAGCTCCTCCAGAACTTCCAGCTCCAGAACTTTCTTCCTCCCCAACCGAATGATTATCAATGCTGAGGAGGAGAAAGCCAAAACGAAGCACACGTCTCACAGTCACAACACACAGCGAAAGTTGGTCAAAGGGATCGACCGCCTCCAACTTCATACCTGGAAAAAAAGAAAAAATTTTAGCCCCAAAAATACCAACTCCAAAAACTCCCACTTACCCTCCTTAAACACCGCCTTCTCCGAGAACTTCTCCTCCCTCGTCAGGGCTCCCCACTCCTCCACCCGTCGCTCGCCTCGCTTCAGGTGCCCTCCAACGAGGACGTTCATCGCCCGCTCCCGGCTCTTCTCCGCGTACTGCTCGCAGGCGAGCAGCTCCGCCCCCACCAGTTGGCTCCAGCCAACCGGGCGCAGCTGGCCGCCCTGTAGGTGCGTCCACAGGCCGGCGGTCTCCGCCGCCTCAGTCTCGCCTGCGGCCGCCTCGCCATCGTAGCGAACGTGTATCCGATCGCCGACCAGCTGATCTACTGTAGCCGGGCGGTAGCAGGCGGCCTTCGTCTTGTCCGCCGCCTCCACGCGCAGGCCCGCCTTCAGCCAGGGCGCCCCGGGGAGGGCCTCGGTGAAGAGGCCGTGCAGGTCGGTGGGCGCCTGGCGGGCGCCGCCACTGCTCAGAGCTGCTCTTACAGCGGCCATGATTCGGGCGCCGTTTCCGTTGTGGGCGGCGTCCACCTCCTTCGGCGGCTTCATTCGGTGGCCGTGGGCCTTGGCGTAGCCAACTGGAAACAGGTTTCGCAGGCGAAAGTTGACCCAAAAGTCGTGCGCAGAGGCATTGCTGTTGGAAGCGTTTGAGGAGGAGGAGTTCAGTCCCAGGTAGCGCAGCCGCAGGTAGCAGCCACTGTTGCCGACGATGCGCACGAACCAGTAGCAGTCCTTGTTGTCCACTGCGTTGCTATTGGAGTTGCCACTGTTGCCGCCCCCTCCGCCACTGTTGCCGCTGTTGTTCTCCGAGGTGCTATTGTTGTTGCGCTTTCGGTTCACTGCTGCCTTAGTATTCAAAGGGGAACTTCTTCCGCCGGCGATGCCGTTATGAGAGAGCGTTGAAGTGGTGTTCGAGGTGGTAGTCGTTGAAGCAATCGTTGAAGAAGAGTTCGAGGTAGCAGCTGAAGAATTACCGGTGAAGTAGTTGTGCACAATGCCATTCGGTCCTTGAGCTGCCGCTGACGAAGTTTGCGTGTTCGCCGGCAACTCCGAGGGCAGCAGGCGAATCTCAAAGATGACGCCCCCGGCCAGGTAGTCCGGCCACACTGGGGCGAGGGGAAAGTGGGGAAAGGCGGTCAGGGGGGCACACCGCTCCTGCGGGTACTTCTCAAAGATCAGCCACCAGACGGGCGGCGTCACCGAGTGGAGGCTGCGAAGGAGGGCGGCGATGGCGTTTGAATTTCCTCCTCCTGAATTATTCGAAGAATTTGAGGAATTTCCACCACCACCACCGGAAAGGGCCACCTTGATCGCCAGATCCAGCGCCCGAATCTCCTGCACCTTGGTGGGCGGTGGCGGGGGCAAAGGCTGGGGCGGTGGCTGCTGCTGCAGCTGCCTCTGCTGATTCTGTTGATTCTGCAGCTGAAGTTGCAGTTGCAGCTGATGCTGCTTTTGAAGCTGAAGATTTTGGTGCTGATTTTGCTGTTGTTGCAGCTGCTGCTGCTGCTGGAGCTGTATCTGCTGAAGATTCTGCTGAAGATTCTGTTGAAGATTCTGCTGCTGCTGCTGAAGCTGTAGCTGAAGATTCTGCTGAAGGTTTTGCTGAAGACTCTGCTGAAGATTCTGTTGGTTCTGTTGCGCATGCGCCTGCTGCTGCTGCCGCTGCACCTGCTCCGCCCTGAGCTGCGCCTGCAGCCTCACCTGCATCAGCGCCAGGTGCTGCTGGAGGCCGGGGCGCTGCGCCACCGGGAGGCAGCTACTCTGTAGCTTCTTGACAATCGCCAGCTGCAGGTCGAGCTCCTCGCGGTGGCGGAGCTCAGGCGCCGCCCCCGTCGCCTCCTGCCGCTTCCGCAGCTCCGCCAGCTTCGTCGCAATGTAGTGCTGCACCTGCGCCATCGTCGGCGGCGGCCGGGTAGGCCGAGGGTGGGACTGCTGCTGCTGCTGCTGCTGCTGACTTGGGGGCGTTCCCTGACCCGAGGTGGGCGGAGTCAGCTGCTGGTACGCAGACAGCGGCACTGCATCTACGGACATTTTGGGCGTTCCCCCGAGCAGGCCCTGTTGCTGCTGAAGCTGCTGCTGCTGCTGGTTCTGAGTTGTGGTGGTACCTGTGGTGGTGGTGATCAAAATCTGAGGGGGCGTGGCCGATGAAGAAGAGGAAGATGAGGAGGAGGGCGGTCCAATGGAAAGAAAGGAGCCGGGCGAGGGACAGAGATTGGCCGCAGCGGTGGCTGCCGCCTGCTGTGGCGCCGTCAGCTGCGCCAGCGTCAGCGATGTGGGCGGATTTGCCGGGGGCCCGGTTTGCTGCTGGGCCTGTTGTTGTTGTTGTTGTTGCTGTTGTTGTTGCTGAGCTTGCTGCTAAAAGTAAAGAAACAAAATCGTTAAAAATCGCAAAAAGCTCAAAAAAGTTCAAGCTGACAAACTCACCTGAGCCTGCGTCCTCCTCTGCTGATTCCGCTGCAGGTTCTTCTGCTGCTGCGCCGTCAGATTCTGCTGCTGATTCTGATTCTGTTGATTCTGCTGCTGCTGCTGCTGCTGCTGCTGCACCCTCTGCTGGTGCTGACTGCCCTGGGCGGCGAGAATCTGCGCCAGCCGCGGACTGTTGATCTGCTGGGGCTGCTGCTGCTGCTGATTCTGCTGCTGATTCTGCTGCTGAACCGTTCCAACGGTCCTCAGGACGGCAGTACTTGGAGTTCCACCACTAGAATTACCACCAGCTCCGCCCCCTCCCACCGAGGCGGTAATCTGCAGATTCTGCAGACTCTGCACGTGCGGATTCGTCTGCAGCTTCAGCAGCTGCGTCAGGTTGGTGTTGTTGATGGGCGTGAGGACCGATTTTCCCCCTCCCGGGTTGGACACCTGCAGGTACAGCTGCTGCTGCTGGCCGCCGACCACGCCCCCCGCTGTGGTGGAATCGCCACCGCCACCCGTGGTGGTGGTGGTCAGGGGAATCAGCCCGCTAAAAGTTGGCTGCTGATTTCCGGAACCGGAAACGGTGGCCACCAGCTCGGCGCCCTTCTTCGTCAGCTGGTTGATGAGAATACTGTTGGTGGTGGCAGAAGAGGAGGTGGGCGTTCCCGAGGTCCCCGAAGAGGTCTTCAGCTGCTGCTGCTGCTGTCCACCCGAGGGATTGAGGATGATGGAGGTGAGACCTCCTCCTGAGCCACTGGTGTTCACCAGGCCGCCGGGCCCTATCGCAGAGAAGGTAATCGGGCCCTGCCCCAGCTGCCCGCCCACCTTTCCGCCCATCTGGTTGAAGAGGGCGTTGAAGATCTGCTGCTGCTGCTGACTGGTCACCACTGTGGTGCCGCCGCCTGTCACTGCTGAGGTGGTCAACGTTGAAGAAGGAGTTGATGAGGATGAAATTGAAGAAGAGGAAGAAGTGATGCTGAGATTCGTGGAAATTGGCCCGCTGGCTGAGCTGTCCTGCGACAGAATGATAAAGGGCTTGTTGGGCATGCTGGCGACGGCTGCTGCGGCGGCAGCTGCAGCCGCTGAGGCCGTGGTCGTCGATGTCTAAAAAGAAAATGAAGAAACGATTAAAATCCTGAAAATATTTAAAATCCTAAACCAAACTCACCTGCTTCCCTTTACCCGCAACTGTCGCTTTCGAAGCAGCGGCAACAGTGGCCGCAGCAGGCGTTCCGCCGCTACTACTGTTGGAACTGTTGCGCTTGGCCCGCTTTGCGGCGGCAGCTACAGTAGCCGTCGTCGTCGTCGTCGAAGAGCTTTCCGAGGTGGTCGCCGCTGAAGAGACGGCGGCGGCCCCGGTCAGCGCCACCAGGCCGACCTTCGAGTAGCTTCGCTTGACGCCCCCAGCGGTGATGATGGCTTTGGGAGCCTGCTGCTGCTGTTGTCCTTGCTGTCCCTGAACCTGCTTCAAAAAAGTCACCGAGGAAGAGGAAGAGGTGGGCGTGTTCGAGGGCCCGTCGTGGGCGAGCTGCGCATTGGCCAGCTGCAGCTGCTGAAGCTGCTGCAGCTGAGCGTTTTGCTGCTGCTGCTGCTGCTGAGCCTGCTGGGCCTGCGCCTGCGAAGACATCAGCGCCTGAATCTGCCCCGGGGTGAGCTTCACCGCCTCGCCACCGCGAACATTACGCACAAAGGTGACATTTCCGCCGGCCAGGTTTTGCACCGAGGTCTTCACCGAGGAGGAGGCAGTTGATGAAGCGACAGCTCCCGTCACTGCGGACAGCTTTCCCGAGGTGGTCACCTGGAAGATCTGTTGTTGGTGCTGAGGCTGTTGTTTTCCATTGCCACCACCACTCTTCTGACCTTGCTGGCTGCTGCTGCTGATCAGCTGGCAAAACTGGTGCGCCTGCAGGTTTCCAGAACTTCCTCCGGAACCTCCTCCCGAACTTCCATTACCTCCAGTTCCAGCCACGGCCACCGAGGTGGTCTTTCCGGTGGCAGGGTTCGCCAGCTGCAGTATGCGGTAGACGTTGCCGCCGCTGGAGGAGCTAAAGGTGAGGACGTTTCCGGTGCCGACGCCGCCTCCTGAAGAGTTCACCGTTCCCGTGGTCACCAGGTGACTTCCGCCCGCCGCCGCCGCCTGAATCACCGCCGAGGCGGGCAGCGTCTTGAGGACGACGTTGCCCAGTCGGGTGGTGTTTCCGGTCCCGGTGGCGGTCGAAGTTCCTCCACCGGAACTGGTCATCTGAAGATAGCGAGTTCCGCCGCCGCCGGCGCTTCCATTTCCGCCCCCGATTACAGTTAGCGGCGTCCCCGAGATGGAGGTGATGATGGAGGATACTGAGGGTGATACTGAGACGGATGTTGAAGAGGTTGAAGAGGAAGTCGATGAGGAAGTTGTCTGTGCATTATTATCAACCAAGAGAGCTTCCGCGTCCGAGCCGCCGTGGGACATGCTGAGGAGAATCTGGTGCGGCAGGGAAACCGAAGAATTGCTGCTTTTCCCACCACCACTACCACCGCCTCCTTCCGATGATTGGCTCATCTTGTCGGCTAAAAATGAGAAAAAAGAATAAAAATTAGAAATTGGAAATAAGAAATCAGAAATAAAGAAAAATTGTAGAGTCTTGGCGGAGCAGGTGAGACAACGCTATGGCCATGAATGAAGAGAGTGTTTAATCACACACTACAAGTTGACTACTACTCAGACCTAGAATAAGAAGGTGGAATCAGAGCAAAGCAGTTGGATGCTTCTTATCAAGTGTCGACAAAAAAAATTCGAAGAACTTGGCTGCTACAAAACCAAAAATTAAAACAATAGATGATCAACCGAATGAAATGCTAAAAATCGAGAGTATCAAACAGTCAGTGATCACTTATTAAGAAGTGAATGACCGATTGATTACCACCACCACCACCACAAATACCAATGGGGCGCATACCTTAGAAGCCGATCTGATCACCAGCTGAATCACCAGCAGCTAGTTCACCAGCCGTCGATCTTCAGTGTTGAAACAGTGTCGTCGTTGATGATGAAGAAGTAGCAATGTGTTGATGTTGATGTTGATGATGGTACCACAACATCAAAGCACATCAGCAGCAGCAGCAGCAGCCCAAGTCGCCGGTGATAAGACACAACAAAACAAAGGAGCGAAGGCGAAGAAGGCAAAGAAGTGGCGCCGCGCCTGGTCACGTGATGGACGTCAGGACAATAATACTACTGAGAGAAGAAGAGATGGCAGTGAAGCGCGCACGAGGTAGACGAGAGAGAGAGAGAGAGATCCTTTTAGAGGATCCTTTTTCCTGGTAGAATCCCTGGCTGATGATTTTTCGGGTTCATCAACGATTTGGTGATGGTGGTGGTGGTGGTGATGGTTGGGGTGAGGGTTAGGGTGATGGATCGAGGGTTGAGACGATACTTTAGTTTCGGTTTGGTATTGTTTTTTCAGGTACTGCGAAATTTTGGCGTCAGGATACACAAAGCAGAAGAGGGAATCCTCACTGTCTTCTGCCTGACTGCAGAAAACAAAACAGCGCCTGCAGCTTTCGCCAGTGCAAAACTGAGTAACGCTCGCCTATTTCGGCAGCAGTAGCTGGCCGTGTTTAGAAGAGCGGCCGCCGTGGGCGACAGCGCCCTCTCCCTCTCTGCAGCCAAAGTGGTGCCAAGTGGGGGCGCTGCCGTCCTCAAGTGCCACTGCTGGGGGCGCCTGGGTGGCAGTAGCCGCCTTCTGCGCCGCGCTCAGAAAAACATGTAAACAAATGAGTGATTTGCTGTTTGATTTGATTTGATGATCACCAAAGATTCATCTTCTTCTTCTATCATCTGTTCCTGGATCACCCGAAGAAGATCACCAGCATGTTCTGCCTCTGTCTCTTCATCTTCTACGTCGCCTGCAATGTCCTCATACTGTACTTTCGCTCGAAGAGACGAGCCAAGCGAGCGAGGAGAACTGCGGCGGCTGCTGCCGCTGCAGCGGCTCCGGCTAATGACGCCGAACCGGCGCCCGCCGCTGCTGTTCCAGCACAAGGTCCAGGACAACCTGGAGAGCAAGGACAACCAGAGCCCATTGTTGCTGCTGAAGGTGATGATAATGCTGTGGCTAATGCGGTGGACTTTGCCCTGAGACAACGAAGGCCGCCGAACAATGACGATAATGATGGCGGAGGAAGCGGTGGTGTTGGTGAAGTACAAGCCTAAAATCGAACCTCATTTTTCCGAACTTCGAGAAAACTGTCCTGGACCAAAGTCATTTCCCCGTCATTCTTTCAAGGTCCTCAACCCTGTAGTCCTGATTCTGGCACTCTAGAATGCCTCCTCCTCCCAATTCCTGTGTGTCCCACTCCAAGAGTCCACTCTCTAAATGTTACTGTTTGCTGTTTTTACTTGATGCTAAAAAGAATCAAACTGAGCTTGAACTGACGTCAATTGATTGAGAAAGTTTGGGACCGCAAGTTAGCTTTTTCAAGTCCAAGTAAGTGCCCAAATTATCTTCCTAATCTTTATTCGGTTCTTTTCTGAACTTTTCAAGTTCACGCTTGCACAAACACGATTTTCATGCTGCCATTTTATCATGTCAAGTGCTGACAATTTTCTAATTTGCACATCACACTTTTTCGCTTCACTTTCAATCTCAGCTTATCGCTTTTAGAGGTTAGCTTTGCTCACTGCTTTTCCCACTAAAAAGTGGCCGACATCTTCATCTTCCAGTCATGACGACAGTAAAAGTAAATCGTGATCCAAATCGAAACTGGTCCAAAAGCTTACGTCAGCCGTCGAACTGAGCAAATGTCAAATGATGGTACGAGAAGATGCAAAATGCTCAAATTTTTTTCCTGTGAATAATGATCTTTCAAATATCAGCGCGAGCTTTTTGCTCACTTTAGTCAGAACTCTGTGTTTGCCCAACGCAGTTTTGAAAGGCAAACAAAGCGGAAGAAAAGTGAAACGAGAACAAGAAAAAAGAGTGAGAGTTAGCCAATTAGTGTTCTGTGCTCACATTTTTTTTCTGAAGTGCGATCACGAGTGTTTTCTGAGGCAAATCTGGCTTCATTTTTTATTTTTTAATTCTGTATGTCGTCTGCCACTCTACATATTTCGCTTATAGGTTCTTCTTTTCCAGTTTTGTCCAGTTTTGTAAAGGAATATGATGCTCTCTGAAGCTTTGGGGAATGTTTGCTAGGGAGTCCCAGATGACCGGGGAAGCTTCAGTGAAACCAAAGCAATTTCAGTCCTTTGTCACCGGTTTTTCGCCAAACACTGAACGAGCATATTTCGACCTTGAGTTAGGCTTACGTTCTCTCTCCCTGGTTTTAATTAATTAGTGGCCTGGATTGAATCTGTCCTTTTCTTTTTACTTTTACGCAAATTAAGCCTTTTTCAATTTTCTGCCGTTGTCTTCTTTTCTTCCATCACCACCAAAACTTTTTGTAGTGGTGACCACCACCAAATAGTAGGCGATCAATTCTGTTTAGATGCTCGATTCTGTTTGCCCACACTTTTTCATTTATTTGATTTGTCTTTGTCAGAGCAATCAAAACTTCTCTTCTTCTTTTACCTTTTTCCACTCTACGTTAGCGTTAAAACACTCTTACGTTTGGATTTGACATTTGGAGAAAAAGACGAATGACCCAGTTAGAAATGTCATCAAAACAGCAGCAAGAAAGTCGGTTAAACAAATGCGAGCCAGCAACAAACGTCGACGTGGCATTTAGAATCATATCTGACCAGATGCTGCTTTTCCCTTTCACTGCTGCCACTTTTCCCCAAGGAGAGAGGATCACTTGAGTGAATGGAATTCAAGGTTTCAGGAACGACGGCAGCAGCAGCAGCAGCAGCCAAAGAATCGCGGGCAGCCATATTTAGTCCTTGGGCGCTTGCGTAGAAGAGGAAAAGCTTCAAAAGTATGCTCGACCCCCATTGGCCGCCCCATTGCTATATGGAATTTCCAGCCAATCAGAACGGTCCGTTTGGCGGTGGCCACCACTGGCCTTGGCTGTGGTTGGCTGGCGCCGGTGGCGCTACTGTGGCCAAGCGGGCGCGCGCGCGATTCTACCGATGACGCCGCATCAGCCGATTCTGTGATTCTGCAGAAGAATATGAAGGAACGAACTGATGACGATGACTAATGGTGGCGAGCATATCATTCTGGTGGTTCTGAATTCTTCCCCCTCTTCTGCTCACCTAAATTGAGATGTAGGTGGAGGATTTCTTTTTGCTTTTTGTTTTTTCGAAGCAGAGGAGGGAGGATTTTTCGAGCTTTGGAGTTGCCAGCTCCTGCGTCGGTTCGGTACGGTACTGTACGGTGACGAAAAGGAAATTGAGCTAGCTAACTGCGTATAAAAGCCCGCTGATTTGGTCACTCGCTCTCTCCTGCGTCTTTCCATCGTTTCTGCGTCTTTTCGTTCTTCCAACTTCAGAATCTCTCTCTCCTCATTCTCGTTGTCTGATTTTGACTTTGACATTCACAAACTAAAATAAGCATCGACTTTCTGACTTTGAACATCACTACAAAAAAAGGATTTTCTCAGTGGTTCTTTTGGATCCTCTTTCCCTTTCCTTCTCTCCTCATGACCGAGGGTCCTGAGGGATACCACAGCCAACAACTATCCTCAAACTTAAACTCCCAAATTCACCCTCTTACGACTCTTCGTCATGGGGAAACGATCCCGCAGCACTACCACCACCTCTCTCTGGGTGCTTGCCTCCTTGTTCTTGTTCACCTGCTTCTGGGCGGCCTTCTGGTCGCCCAGATCGCCCTTCTCCGGTACCGCTTCTACCGCCTCGCCCGGCGTCGAAACCAGCGCCGACTTCAGCGAGGTGAACGAGAAGACGGAGGCGGGGCCGCTGCCCACAACTCCAGCGTTTGGCTCACTTACACTGCTGTGCGCTCGGGATGATCGACAGTGTTCTGGACCCTCAAACCTCACTCAAATCTCCCCCTCCTCCTCAAAGCAGATCAAAGCCATCTGTTTCAAGGGTTTTGGATTTCTTGGAGGTGGTGGTGATGACCATCTTGGAGGTCAGGTTCAGTGCTACAAAGTGGCCGGCTCCGAGAGTGGAAGCGGAAACTGTAGCGGTAATGGCCACCTGACGACGGCTAATGCTTCAGGTAATGCTTGCAATAGGATTTCTTTAGAGGCATCTTTTATCTTCAAAACTTCCTTTTTAGTTTCAGATGGATTTTCGCCAAAGATAGTGAACACTGATGAGGCGATTGGAGGCAACAGTAGCCAAGAGAGTGGCAATCAGTCCACCAGCCTGCCCTCTATGAACGGCCCCGCCTCCAACTCCCGCCTGCGAGCGCTGATGTACACCTGCGCGCCGAAGAAGTTCACCAACTCCAGTGCAGGCAATCCCAAAAAGCCAAGCTGGTTTTGGACAATGGTACAGAACAGCAGCTCCTCTCTCACCGGCTGGGCGCTGATCCTCTTCGTCCTGGCCCTCGAAGCTGCGGTGGTTCTCCTCATCGCCACTGTTGCCTGCTACTGTTGCGCTCGCTACTGTTGCTGGAAGGGGAAGGGAAAGAAGGGGGCGGCGGATCCCGAGTGGGACGAGCCCTGGAACTACCGCTTCCTCGTCAGCTACCGCGGTCGGTGGATTGACCCTCACGACCAGAGCTTCACCATTTGGAAGGTGTACGTTGGGGGGCCTGAGGGCGGCAGCGGCTTTGTCGGGGACCGTCGAGTGCCGATGGACATTGGCGTGGCGGGGCTGCCGCTGAGGGTAGTGGAGGTCGATGGCGAGGGTGACCGGTACCACCCGGGAGGTCATGGGCTCAGTCGTCGCTTCCACAGTCGAGGCTTCAGAGGTGTTGTCGGCGGTGGGTCATTTGATAATCCGGCCTTTGAGGTGGGTGATCATCACCCCCATCACCTCCGTCACCCTCGCCCTCACAGTCGCCCTCGTAATCAAACTCCTCACCCTCGAAGAGGAGGAGTAAGTGGTGTTCCACCAAGGACAGCTCCTCTTCCGCCCCTAACTTCCGCCCCCGATTTCGAGGATGACGTTCCAGGAGGTAGAAGTGTTGCGAGTTATCCTCCTCAGAATGTGATTACGACTGCTCCTCCTCAATCCAACGACATTGACCTCAACATTCTCAACGAGCTGCCCACCGAGCGAGGTGGTGCCTTTCAGCTGATCCTCACCGTCATTCACGAGGATGAGGGCGGGGAAGGAGTGGCGGCTGAAGGAGGGGGTGACCACGCCCACCAGGTCTCCCAGGTTAGCAGTGGATGTCCACCGGCTCCGCCCCCTTCGGCCCATACTTCGCCCACTGCCACTACCACTACCACCGCCACCACAGCCAGTTCACCACCGCCCCCTTATTCAGCAGTCACTAAATACGCTGCCAAGAAGTGGGTGAAGAAGGTGGCGGAAGTTTAAGCAAGCTCACCTTCTTCTGTACAGACACTTGTTCATACTTGTTCATACTTGTTCATACTTGTTCATACATACTTGTACATACACTGTCTCCTTAGGACCTTACTTACCTTCTCTTTTTAGTAGTACCTCCCATCCTGTAACATAGAACCATTTCACAAACAAACTAAGCAACCGGAAAAACCACTTACAAAAAACCAAAAAAAACAAAAAACCACCAAAAGCTCATCATGTACAAAAAGATGTAAAAAACAGAAAAAAACCTCACCAAAAAAACAAAAAACTCCAAAGCTATCAAAGGCCCAAAAAAATCGCAAAACCACCCAAATAAAAACGCCCAAAAAAACCGAACCCTCCTCAATTCGTCTTATCATTTTACAATTTAATCACTTAACAACTTTTAGTACACATCTTCTTCACCTTCTTCACCTTCTTTTACAGCACCTCCAAGTCGACATGTCTCACCTGGGGGTGCTTCCGCTTCAGTTCATTCTCAATTCGGTCCACCTCCGCTCCGAGGAGGTCGACGATATTCTCCCCGTGCTTCAGCATAAACTCCTCCACCGATTCGAGGTTGCCGTTCTCCCCCGCCTCGGCCACTTCCTTCAGCTCCTGCTGCAGAGCGACCAGGTCGACGGAGTCGAGGTAGTTGCGGGTCAGCTTTCGCCCGTCAAAGTCCACCTCGGCCTTGTAGCGAATGACCTCGTTGCCCATGTTCGTCGCCTTCACGTCGTGAATCGCCCGCACCATCTCGTCCGCCTCCAGGCAGCGGTTGATGGTGGCGAGGGAGGCGGGGGCAATGGACTTTCCAACGAGGGCGCCGGCATTGGAGACGATGACAAAGGAGGCGACGCCGCCGAGGAGGCCGCCGATGGCCAGCGAGCCGACGGCGTCAAAGACGGGCATGCCGTAGAAGGAGGTGAGGCCCATGCAACTTCCGGCGATGAGAACTCCTAGGACGGCGGCGGCATCTTCGAGGATAACGACATTTAGGGTGGGGTCATCGCCGCGGAGGATGTACCGCTTCAGGGGGAGGTTCTGCTGGCGAGCGGCCCGGGAGGCGGCCTGGAGGGCAATGACCAAGGTTCCGCCCTCCGAAATCAGCGAGCCCAAAAGTAGCAAAAAGGCCCAGTAGTAGCTGGTGTCGGGGGCCATCTCGGAGGTGAGATGTAGCAGGCCGTGGACGCCGTGGTAGAGGGAGACGCCCGTGCCCGTGCAGAAGATGCCCACGCCGCTGATCAGCGCGGCAATGTAGCGCATCGGGTGGTAGCCGTAGGGGTGCTCCTTGTTGGGCACCTGTAGCGACTTGCGGATGCCGAAGGCGAGGATAATTTGGTTACATGTGTCGGCGAGGGAGTGGATCGCCTCGGCGAAGAGCGAGTGCGAGCCGGTGTAGAGCCAGCCGAAGAGCTTGAGGACGAAGTTGGCCCCGTTGATGGCGACGGCGGCGAGGACGACGCGGCCCGATTCGCGCATTGTGTCTTCGCGTTGCTGAGGAGTTGAAATTCGAAAATGGGAGGTTAGGAGTTTGGATTTTTCGAAAAAGAAAAACCTACCTTGGCTTCCGGCGTGTTCAGCCGTCGGTAGTCCTTGTTGTACTTTTTGACGATTAGTAAGCCTAGGAAAGAAAGATACTGATGAGTTCTAAAAGAAGTCTCTTAAAATCAAATCCTCCAAACTTACTCTCACTGTAGTTCTCCTCCTTCTCTTTTCGTTTCTGAAGCTCACCGTTCAGCCGCTCCCAGGTGCCCCAGATCTCAAGGGCTCTAAAACAAACAAAAAAGGTTTTAGTTGAATTTCGAAATCAAGGTCTTCAGTGATCAGCGTTTACTTTGCCTCGACGTCCTTGCGCAGGTACACCGTGATCGGGGGCTCATTGTTGTAGGGCGAGCGGCGCTGAAACTTGCGCAGGTCGCCCAGGTCGGCGATGTCGAGGGCGTACTCGCGCATCGCTCGGGTCGTGGTGACGAAGTTTCGACCGACGGTGGGTGAGAGGGAGGTGGCCGAGGGCGATTTGACCTTCGGTTTGACGCGAATACTTTCAGAGGAGGCGGTGGTGGTGGTGGTGGTAGTGGTGGCGGAAGAAGCTGGGACCTCTTTTTCTGGAGCCGAAGAAGAAGAAGGAGCTGATTTCTCTGAAGAAGGAGTTTCAGTGGCGGCGGCGGATTTCGATTTGGCGCCATCATCTTCGCTAGAAGCTTCTTCACTCTTATTACTACGTCGAAAGGATGAGGTAAAGAGGTGACGCTGGAAGACTGTGGTTGTTGATGTTAATGAGGGTGATGAGGGTGATGAAGTGGAAGACAGCAGATTAAAGTGAAACCGGGCCTGGTGATGGTGGTGGTGGTGATGGAAGCAGCGAACTGAAAGTCTTGAAGAAGATGAGGAAGAAGTGTCAAGCGCCAGCCAACCTCGCAGACAGTGGATCGATCTGCTTCGGCAACTGGCCATGATTTCTGTTCTGATTCTCCTTCTCTGCTTCAAGACTGACTAGAAGATCTGAAGGTAAAAGAAGAATGTGAGGAGAAGATAATATCACATTTGACAGTGAGATGACTTTTCCGCCGAGAGTTTTTTGTGGTCACCTCGGCAGAAAATCAAAACAACTGAAAAGATGCTGCTGCTGGAAAGACTGACTTCCCGAGGACGCTTTACGGGAACGTTTCTCTTTGCCGCCGCTTTTTCCACCTTAGGTGGAAATAGTGACCGTCTGCACTGCAGCAGATGCAGCTTTTGTGTCTGTCAACAAAAGCAGCCGCCGCCGCCGCAAAACCAGAAGAAGAATCCTTCGAGTCCAGCGGATTCTTTCGAGAATCTTTCGCCGGATTCTTCCACTGATTTACACCCCTGAAAAGACTGATTCATCTGAGCAGATTCAAGATTTTTAAATTTTATCCCTGGAAGTGCCTGCTTTTATTTTACATTTGACAGCAGCACTCTTTTGTACATTGTTGAGGTTTGAGAGAATCCTGCAACTGTTTTTCTTCTTTCATTCTTCTAATCTCGAATCTTCTTTCTCTGCACTTTTTTAGGTATCAGCCTGTGATTTTCTGATGGTTCTAAAGAAGAGGACTATGGGACCGACTACCTACAACATCGTCTTGGCGTCCGATGAGCAGCAGAGCTTGGGAGATCAGCAACAGCAACAGCAGCAAAATCTTCAAAATCTAAATCACAATCACAACCAAACTAATCTCATTCTCAATCTCAATCTCAATCACCTTCCCGAGCTTATCACCGCCACTGACGTGGCCACCGGCGAGCCGGTGACCATTCCGCTGTCTCAGCTGGCAAACAGTCTCTTCAGTTTGCAGCCATTGGAGCTGGCCCAGGGAGGAGGAGGAAATGGCAATGGAAACAGTGGCAATGGCTCAGTTGCTGTTTTAGAAAACTCCAGTCCGACAGTCTTTCAGGGTAAGCTTTTCAGCTTTAGCTGTTCTATTTCTCATTTCTACTTTCTCTCCCTAGATCTCTGCAAACTAGGCAAGCAGCAGCAGCAGGACTCGCTCTTCGAGACGGCCACCATCGTCGGCCACCTCACCGAGGAGAACGGCGTCCAGCGGCTGCTGCTGGAGCTGAGCGATGACGTCACTCGCCAGCTGCTCGCCGGTACTGCTTCCGGTACTACTTCCACCTCGTTGCAGTCCTTGAACACTTCTTTCTCCTCTCAGCTGGTCACCGCCTCGTCACCACCCACTCCTCAACTTTCCATCACCACCACCAATTCACCATCCTCTTCAATACCGCTGATACCAAATATAATCTCCAAGCGCCGCAACAAAACCACTTCTTCCTCTTCTCAAAACCGTCGAAGTTCTCGAAGTTCTCAGCAGCAGGACCGATCCTACACCTCCATCACCATCAACTCTGACCTTCCTTTACCTTTAACTTTGAACTCCACAAACTCCTCTTCTCAAATCGAACAACAGCAGCAGCAACAACAGCAACCACAACAGCCGCAACAGCCGCAACAGGACTTTAGCGCACCGGGGGCGCTTCTCAAGGCGGACAACTCCCACGGGCCACGCCTTCCTTCGCTAAAGTGCCACAAGTGTGACAAGGTGTACACGGGGAAGACGGCCGCTCGGGACATGACTCGCCACTGTCGCGACCACCACACCCGCCCAGATCGCTACCAGTGTCCGCAGTGTCCGGGCTCCTTTCTGCGACAGGAGAACCTTACGGAGCACCTGCGCGTCCACCGCGTGAAGGAGAAGGTGGAGCGGGAGCACCAGGCGGCGCAGGAGCTACAGTTGCTACAGAGGGAACAGCTACAGGAGCAAAAGGAGGAGGCGGAGGCGGCCGTGTCAGGCCTGCAGTACAGTACCGTCAACAGATACGCTCTTATCAGTGAAGATGATAATGATAAAGAAGGTGGTGGTGATGGAGGTGGTGATAAAGAAGGGGGTGACGAAGGCGACGGTGGTACTCTCCAGCCCAAGCGTCCCCGATATAGAATCGTTCGGCAGAATCATCCTGATCCTGAAGAGGACGAGGATGAAGATGAGGAAGAAGAAGACATCGAGGCTGAACAACTTTTTGAGGAGATGATGGAGCAGGAGATTGAGGAGGCGGAAGAGGAGGATGAAGAAGATCTGTAAAATTTTTAGCCGCATTCAAACTTCCACGCACACACGCCCACTCATTCACCCTTGCATTTTTTGCCACAAGTTTTTTTCCCTTTTCTCTCTCTCTCTCTCTCTCTCTCATGATAAATATCAGCTCATCAAGGTTCGATTTTCCTCTCTCTCTCTCTCTCTCTCTCTCTCTCTCTCTCTCTCTCTCTCTCTC
>JAALOO010001050.1_pt1 | contig 20933 bp, 18 predicted proteins | sample 7257641 | NCBI WGS metagenome assembly JAALOO01 (sample SAMN14085613, study PRJNA598686) | mite metagenome | biome: ENVO:01001000; feature: ENVO:01001002; material: ENVO:01001226; isolation source: single female mite from University of Michigan culture on fish food culture... ...
AGAGAGAGAGAGAGAGAGAGAGAGAGAGAGAGAGAGAGAGAGAGAGAGTGAGAAAACAGCAGCAGCAGCAGTGAAACCCGAAACAGAAGCTACCGTTCCCCGATAAGGTACCTCACTCTCTCACTTTGATTATGAGTATGGCTGCTATATAAATGACCTAGCAGAGAGCAACACACTCGCACACACACACACACATTAGAGCTTCCATGTGGAGGCTTCTAAGTGAAGTATAGCCAGTGAAAAGTGAAATGCAAATGAGTTAGAAAGTGTGAAGGAGAGAGAGAGAATTGAGTTTTAAAGTTTTAAAAAAGTTTCCAAGCTTTCAACAGTGGTGCTAGAATAGAAGACCGCTGTCACTGGAACTTTAAGGACAAAAAAACTAAAAACAAAAAAGAAATTGAAGTAAAGTTGTCTGTTTGTGCCTCTGTTTGAACTACTTTGACCCCTCTTCTTTTTCTGTCTTTGTTTGTTTGCGCCAAAAGAACATAAATAAGGCAGCGCTGATAGATAGAAAAGCGCTCAATTGATTTCTCTGCTATTATAAAAAAATTAGGCTGAGGGGAGAAAAACCCAAACATCAATCTAATCATCAAAGGCGCCGGTGTTGTATGTGGTAGCTGTGTGTGTTTGGTGTCATTCACACATTGTGGCTGAACATGGTGGCGCCAAGTGGATACATGTTATTTAGTGTAAGTTGGTTATGTCAGGCTAGCAAATAAAGTCATGAAATGAAATGAAATGACATGACACGATTTGAAAGTTGGTGCAAATGGAACGGTTGCAGCGGGTAAGAGTGCACAACAAAACCCGCCAGCAGACCAGCAGCAGCAGCAGCCAACAAACAGACAGACAGTCGACACAAACCAAGTGAAAGAGATGATACTTCAAAAACGTACCACTTTACCAGCTAGCAGATGATGATAAGATGACAAGAGAGGGCAGGAGAACAATGCAATCAAGAGAGACACCGGTGAGGAAGACCACTTGAACTACCAGGCGACAGTCAATCAGTCAAACACAAACACAAACACACCAGCACACACACAAATAAAGAAAGAAAGAAAGAAAGAACGCGTGAACACTCAACACAATGTGTTCAGCAGCAGCAGCGGACACTGTCCACTTTACCACCACCACCACCACCACCACGACCAGGTGATAGGTGCACTTTGGTGATGGGCATTGAGCAGCATTGATAAGCTTTGGTGATGGAAATTGCGGTGATGGCGGCGGCGGCGGCTGAAAACACTGCTGCAGAAAACAACACACGGCTGAAATCGGTTGAGGTTCGCTTCAGCTCTCTCTCTCTCTCTCTCTCTCTCTCTCTCTCTCTCTACTCGAGACAAAGGGAGCTGTGTGTGTGTGCTGCAGCGAGGAGTGAGGAGCAGAAGCGCTGCTTCTCTCTCTCTCTCTGCTTTTCTCTCGCTCGCTCGCTCGCTCGCTCCCTCTCTCTCTCACTCACAGCGCGCACATTGATCGTAAACAGAACAGGGAGCGAGCGAGCGAGCGGCAACGGCAGCAGCAGCAGCGGCCAGGATGGCCGCTCTCGCACAGTACGTACTGGCGCTTAGTTTGCACCACAGAAAGCAGATGGCAGGAGGGTTGCGTTGTTGTGGTGGTGAAAAAAAAATAAAAAGTGGAGAATTGCACAATGGCTGACGCTGGCACGCACGTTGCTGCACTTGTGCTGCACTTGCTGCAATGGCGCATATGCCCACTGACTGACTGACTGGCACTCTCTCTCTCTCTCTCTCTCTCTCTCTCTCGCATTCACTCACATGCAGCCAAAGCAAAGCTTTACTTGAACAGGCAACGACAGATCACTGTGACACTCACTGCTGATGCTGCTGCTGCTGGTGGGCACTGGTAATCACCAAATCTTTTTCCCTTTCACTTTCCTTCATTTTCCCGGCTCATGTGTGAGTGATGGCGACAAACCAAATTTGCACAAGAGTACCGAGAGAACTTGCGAAAGACAGGTGTCCAGAAAGAGAGTCCCAAGCAGTCAGTGACCGCGGGCAAATGGGCAAATTGAATGTCAACTCAAAAAAGATGCAAGAAAACGAGTGTGCACAAACCTTTGCTAGTGGAGGAAGTGAATGAATCAATCAAGGTGCTTCAGGTGCTGAAGACAATCGGTGCTGACAATTGTGCAGCAGCGGTGGCTGCGGCGTCGGCAGCCAGGCCGAGCTGCCGTTGGTGATTCCCTGACACCTTCAAAACAACATTATTACCACAGAGTAAAACCACCGCCTCACTACTTACTACTTTGTCAAGATGGAGATTGAACTGAGTGATGAGACAGTGAATGGATGATGATGGTACCAAATTGGCAGCCCAATTGAATGAATCAATGAAAGTGATTTTGGCAAGCTAAAACAAAGACAAAGACAAGAGAAGTATTACCACAGAGTAAATAAACCCTTTCACTACTTACTTCTTTGACAGAATGGAGATTGGATTGTGTGTGTGACTGTATGATGGTACCAAATTGGCAGCCCAATTGAATGAATGGATGGAAGTGATTTTGGTTTGCTAAGACAAAGACAAAAACAGGAGAAATATTACCACAAAGTGAATATACCAATTCACTACTTACTACTTTGCAAGGATGGCTTCGACTGAGTGATGACAGTGATTGGACAAGGAGATGATGCCAATGAATTGGCTGCCCAATGCTGAGTTAATCGATGGAATTAATGGCTGCTCACAAAGACAAAGACAAAAACAGGAGAAAATGGGAGAGAATAGCTGCAAATTGGCTGATGTGTGTCGAGGTCGGCGGTCAGAGGGTAACTGACAAACAAAGGAAGGGGAAGAAGAAGAAGCGGACAGAACTTGTTGAGAGTCAACGACAGGCAAAAGGACGAGAAAAGGAGGCGGGACACAAAGTTCAAGCAGTGTGGGTGATACTGCTTCGCTAATTTCATGGTGTCTTTGTGCCACTCTCAGTGCAGAACAGTTGGCTAATTAGAAGAGAGAGAGAGAGAATGAAGACCTAGTGAGTGCTACTTTTGCTTTTCCAGCAGAGAGCGCCAGTGGTCACTTTTGCTGGCACTTTTGATGCAGCAATGCAGCAGTCCCAATGGGCAGTCCCCAGTCTCTGAGCACTGACGGAGGGTGAAAGGGCAAAAGGCAAAGGGAACGCCACAGTGCCAGTGGCCTGGCCGGGGCTGACAAACGACCGCAGCGACATCGGGTAGAATCGGTGATCAGTTGTTTTGTTTTGGGTTGCCGTTCTCTCTTTCTCTCTCGCTTACTTCGAGTGGGCACCTCCTTCTGTCTCTCACTGTCAATGAAGAAGGCAGTGAGACGGAAAATCGTAGAGAGAGAGAGAAAGTGAGGAGAGAGCGGAACGAAAGAAAGAGAGAGTGGGTGCAATCGAACCGATTCTTCCAAAGCCAAAGGCCAAAGTGCAGAGTGTGCGCAGAGAACGGCGGCCATTGGCGGGCGGCCATTGGCGAACAGTTGTCTTCCATCAGCAGATGATGTGACAGTGACAGTGCAGCGGTGTTGGGTAGATGCTGTACTCCAGATCAGGTGCAACTCAGGTACAGGTGGTCGAAATGATCACTGAAATGAGGCACTGATAACGGAAAGGTCAATGAAACCTAAGGAAGTGAGGAACAAGGTGATTGAGATGTCTGTCTGACTGGCACACTGGTCTGCCTGCATTGGATTCGATCCTGCCTGGCAGGGCGCTGCCGCCCACCGCCGCCGCCCCTGTGACAGTCCAATGTTTGCTGGCTGAGAGTGGAGTGCGATGCAAGCGTGGGGCGGTGAATGCATGAGCTCTATGGGAGTGCAGTACTGCCCTTGACTTTTTTCTGTCCGAAGCATCAGTACAGGCAGGGGGCCGACTCACAGATGCTGTGACCCTGGCAGAGAGCCTGGCAAGCAGCTTTTGGAGCGCACTTTGGGGCCAGTGCATATTCTACTGTTTTTTCCGCTATTTTTGACACATTAAGCTAACTGAGCGGCAGTGAATCCCTGTGTTGATTTTCATCAGCTCACACTCTAGTTTTTTTGGCGCCTAAATATCAGAATTCAACTACCTGCTGCTGAATCATTAGATGTTTGCTGCTGTGGCAGCTTTGCCAGATCCTGCAAAGGACGCACTTTAGCGTTTTACCGGCTGACCACTGGCTAGCACTGAGCACTTTCTCCAAATTGGCAACTGAACAATTCACCAAGCTCATTGGTGGTACCATTTAGTTCTTTGAGAGCACACGTTTGCCCTCGTGTCCTTGAGATCGTGTTTTCTTTTTTATTTTTAGCTCTCCTCTTTCTCCTTTCCTTCCTCTTTCGCCCTTGTCCATCTGCCGGCCATGTGCAACGTGCACTAGCATGGCACCGTTTGCCTGCTCTTGTTCGTTCATCGAACGTTACCATTTGCCTGCGGTTTGGCCAGAATACCAGGAAAAGAAGAAGAAGACGAAGACGGCCATATGGCCAGCTTTTTTGCTGCAGAAGAGGCAAGGGTCTTTTGCTCTTGCTCTCACAAGAGGTGGCTGACAACACAGCTCAGAGCAGGGAATTCTCAACTAAGCTCTCTTTGCTCGTTTTGCCGCCCTCCTCCTCCTCCTCCTCTTCTTCTCCTCCTCCTCCTCTTCTTTCGATCAACTAAGCCCCTACACCGACACAGACAACCACATGTTGCTGTTTGCAGAGGACAGGACAGAACAGAACAGGACAGGACCAAGGCCCTGCCTGCCTGCTGTGTGACCTTCAAAATGGTGACCACTGCAACTGGAGACCATCTTGACGACGGTGCGACTCTCTGGCCTGACCGGTTGGCCTGGTTGGTTTGCTGTCTATGAGCACAAGTAAAAGCGAAAGAGCCAGAGAGTGGTTTGTCACTGGAGCCCGGCAGACTGTCTAGTAATTTATTGCACATGTGGCCTTGCGGCACTTTTCTACCGCAAAGAAGAAGAAGGAGAGCCGTTCTGGTGAACAGGAGAGATAAGAAGCTCTTCGAAGCGTTTGATTGTCCAGCAGAAAGAGAGCCAGAGAAGGAAAGCCTGCCATAGTAATATAAAAGCAAAGCTCAAGGACACGAGGGCAAATGTGTGCCCTCTCTCTCTTTCTCTCACAAAGAAAGAAACCAATGGTACCGCCAATGAGACTGGTCAGCTTGCCAATTCTTAGGAAAATCGGGGCTGGGAAGGGCGGCAGTAAAACTGCCTCCACTTGACTTGACGAGGTGGGTGAGTGAGCGAGGTGGGTGCACTGCAGTTAGAGGTGGTAGTAGTAGTAGTAGTAGTAGTGTTTGGTGTCAGGTTCGTTCCGGTTCATTTGGTGGCAGCGAGGCAGCGAGGGCTGCTGTAGCTGGGGCTGGGAAAAGAAGCAGATGTGACAGGGTGTCACAGGCAGGGTGACCGACTGCTTTGAGACCGCTGCTTTTTTTTGGCACGACAGTTGTTGTAGTCAACTAACTAACTGTTGATGTCGTAGATTGTCGATTTTGAGGAGCGTTTAGCTAGGCTAAAGGAACCGGTGCCAAAGGCGCTTCTTTGCCGGAAATAAACCATCAGATACAGTCACTTTAAAGTACCTGGCCAAATCAAAGCGCACTTTAGGGCCAGCGTATGTTAGGCGTACGAACATTGAGATTTTGGAACTGTCAAGTGTCATATTTGTACTTTAGCTGCAAAACTTTGGTGCAGGTATTTTAAAACTAAAATTCTAACGCAAAATTTTAGGCACTAGCCTTGCTAGGGACATTTTAATGCCGCTAATACTTTTGCCGTTTTTCTACTGAAACTAATGTTTTATCTTTTTACATTTTCAGAACCTGAACCACTTGACCTCGTGGCACACAACCTGCAAACAAACTTGCGCCTGCACATTTAGATCACTATCAAACCCCTGAAAAAGATTGCCAAACTTCAACTGTCAAACCTGTGATACGACCAGTCCCAGTCAGCGTAAATGATGACCAATTTTTTCCTGTAACATAATCATGAGCTTACAATGCTGTAAAACAGATTTAAAAGATACAGTATTTTGCAAATAAAATTGAATTTAAATTCCAAATGCGTCTCAAAAGCTTTGTTTATTGTATGAAAAGTAAGTTTAAACGTGTTATATTTCAAAAAGACCACCTTTACAATCGCAGTCACAAAAAGGACGGTTTTTTATCCATCGCATCAAAGGGCTCAAAATCAACCTGACACTATTTGCTCTAATTCAAATAAAAGTCATTACTTTTAATGGGAAGTCCCAGCAGTCTCTGCAATGTGATTCAAGGATACAGGGAAAGGCGAGGCGAATAAATATCTTCAAGGGTTGCACCACCACTGGCAACTTTGCCTGAGCACTGTGCTGTGTTCCCTGATAACCTTTTTACTAATCAAGGCAGAAAGAGGCAGTCCTTTAAATGACCTTCTTTTAGGGCATTCGAGAACATGCCCACCACTACTGTTGCTGCTGCTATTTTAGGCTGTGCCTTTCTGTCATTCGGCAGGGCAGGCAGGCCTTTTTGCCTAGGACCCTTTCTAGCCGGGCAGGACACACTCTTCGCAGAGCTCTCATCGAGCACATGCACACAGTGTTTGATGGCGTTCAACAGCAGAAACACCAGCGTTATCAAATTTATTAGCTCTAGCAAAAACATTAGCACCAGCAACAGCAGCAACACCAGCAGCAGCAGCAGCAACATCAGCAGCAGCAACATCAGCAAGAACACCAGCACCAGCAAAGGTACCTGCACCCGAACTGATCGGAAGCTCCGAAACTCCACGGCAAAGAACAACAACAACACCACTGCCATCACCACCATCATCACCAACTCCACCACTGCCATGCCTGAAGGTTGTCCAAATCAAGGGGCTATCTTTAATCTCTCTCTCTCTCTCTCTCTTAATATTTTTTTCTCTAATCTACTCTCTGATAAAACCAACTAACCACAATCTGTTCTTTTTGCAGTTGAAGCAATTCCAGTTGGCGCAATAGAGCGCGTCGTCGGCATGCAGGTGCTGCCTCTGAAGAAGGCCCATCCTGCTGTTGTCAGCTGCCGGCTGTTTCTGGTGCAGTGGGCCTTCAGCGGGCACCAGAGCTGGGTGCTGGAGGAGGCGATCACCGACTGGCGGCTGGTAGACGCCTACCTGAAGAGCCTGCCGCCCAAGTTGCGCTTTAAAGGGTGCCGATTTTATTACTTTTACTAATCAAACCTCTGTAGAGACCTCTTAAAACCACCACCACCTGTTGATGCCCACCATGACGGGAGAGAGGGGGAGGACAGGACCAGTTCACTTCACTTTACTTCACAAAGAAAAAACGACAAAATTACCACAAGAGAACAACAGGCTGACGGCGAAGGAAATAGAAATTGGCCAAAGAGAGAGAGGCGGCAGAAAAGTTGGCGCTGCCTCACTGCCACTGGCAAGTATCTCATCCCTAGCAGCCCTATCGCTTGTGCCCATCAGGCCCAAACACTTTTGTTCACCATTTAAAAATACCACAAACTCACCACACAATAAAAGAGAACGCTTTACTATACTGAACTAATCCGCGTGTGTTTTTATTTTGTTAATTATTTCCAGCCTGCTGGAAATAACATCGTCACCAGGTGGGAAAAAGCGGCGCTTGATTTGACGGTCAGTCAGTTGCGAATCGAAGTCCTCAGTCTCAGTCCTCGGCGCACAAAGAGCTAAAGGAGCGCTGCTGAAAGGGCACCCTTGAGAGGTACTAGACGGCGCCACTGGTCCCATTTAGCAAGTGCAATGTTTGTGACAGCAGCAAGAGCAGTGAAATGATTCTTCCGCTTTTGTTGAGCGCTATTTCACTTTTGAGAATCAAATCGGTTTTGGGGTTTTTAAAGAGAGGTTTTTATTGGTTGAGGAGGATACTAAAGTACTAAGTGCCTTTCCATGTTTGTCTTTCAGCAATATAAGTAGTGTGTATATAGATCGTGAAATGGTGTCTTTGAGAAATCAAGAGTGTCTGTGTGTCTGTGTGTGTGTGCCTTGAGCTCGGAGTTGAAATCAATCATACAGTCGTAGTGTCTGTCTGTCTGTGTGTGTGTGTTGAAGTTAGTTAGTCTGTATGTGTGTGGTTTGTGTAATGTGTAAGCAAGAGAGAATGTGACAAAAAAGGCAAAGTAAGAACGATGCAGGGTGTGAAGAAGAGCCAGAGTGTTCGACGAGAGAGGTGTTCGACGGTGGCGGTAGTTTGTACTTGGCCAGGCGACAGGTGGGAGAGATAGATAATAGGTAAAGGATCAGGAGGCAAAATAGGTTATCGAATCATAGAAAAGCAGAAGAATAAGAAGAAGAAGTAGAACAAGTAGAGGAAGAGGAAGCGAATAGAAAAGGAAGGAATCAAGGAGAACGGGAGAGAGTATAAAAAGGATAGCAAAAATAAAAGCATGGGATAGAATTTGAAAATGGATCTGAAAAGGATAAAATTGAGAAGTTGAAGTGGTAGTGGTAGTGGTGGTGTTGGCGGTAGAACACGGTTTATGCGACCTAGGCAGGAGGCAATGGGGATATGTGTGTGTGTGTGGCAAATCGATTATGAGAGAATAAGAAAGAAAGAGTGTGTTCGTGTGTAGTTCGGCGGCTGTTCAAAGTGGAGTGATCGAAAACAGTGCTGCAGTTTTCACTTTGAAGAGTTGGAGCTTGTCCCTGGTGGTGGTGCTTTCTGCCTGGTGGTGGTGGTGGTTTCGATTGGTTGTTGTTGTTCGAGGTTGAGCTTACCGAACCTTGTTGGTTGAGGATCGAACCTGTGTGTGTGCGAGCGAGCTTCAGCCTAAGCCTAAGCCTAAGCCTAAGCCTAAGCCTAAGCCTGAGCCTTAGCCTTCAGCTGGTCGATGTACTTGGCCAGCTTGCCCAGCAGTCCGTTGAAGAAGTCCGCCTCGTAGATGAAGTAGAGGCCGCGGCCGTTCTGGCGAGTGCCCAGACCTGCCTCCTTTGCCCACTCCAGCATGCAGGGCTGGCAGGCGACCTTGCCGTGGTCCGTCAGGTAGCGGGTGTTCCACAGCTCGCACTAGTTTCAAAAGGGAAAGGGAAAGGGAAAGGGAAAGGAAGGAAGAAAGGAAGAAAAAGGCAAAGGCTTGGGGTTAAAAGGAAAGAAAGAGGAAGTTACCTCTTTTTACTTACGTCGCAGATGTTGCACCACTCGTGATTGGCGTACAGGTCCACGGTGGCGATCTCCTCGGCCACGTCCTTCCACATCACCTGCTTGAACTGAATCGAGTTGACGGTGCTGCTGTCGCCCGTGGGGCCGCGAATGAACAAGTTGTACTTCTCGCCCCACCAGCTCTTCATCTCCGCCTTGCTGCGCTCGAACTCGTCCGTCAGGCGCCCCCTGTCAAGTGCAGTCGCAAAAAAGTGATGAAAATTAGAAGTTAGATTAGAGACCGAACAAACAGAAGCAGGGCTCCAGAGTTCTAAAGTAAAGTAAAGTAAACAACGACAGCGGCTGCACTGGTAATTAACAGCAACATCGTCACAAGTGCCGTTTTTTCTGCTGCTGTTCGAATTAATCCCCTTCAATCCACCAGACACTGCTGCTGCTGCTGCTGCTGCTGCTGCTGTTGGTGAGTGGTGTGACTCAGAAACAAGAAAAACATCAGATGAAACTGAGCATCAGATGAAGGAGAGCTGAAGGAGCTGAGCACAACGAAAAAGAAAGAGAGAGAGAGAGAGAGAAAGCGCGCGCCAAGCAAAAGTTTTTGCAGCAGCAGCGGCAGCAGCGGCGGCGGCCGCAAATCAATCGCACACTCTGAACCTATATCATTTCCTGACTGACTGACTGACTGACTGAAACACACACACAGTCGAGTTGGCCTTCTCTTTCTCTCTTTGCAGCCAGCCAGCTAGCTAGCTATCTAGCGCTTACATTTGCAGCTAGCTACTTACTCACACTGATCAGCAGACCTCGTCGAATCTAAATCAGACACTGCACACACTTTGCGTCAAGACTAATCTCTCTCTCTCTCTCTCTCTCACCACCGATAATCTCACTATTAATATCTACCCAGTTAGTAAAATTATAAAAGCAAAACCAAAACAAAAATGCACTTACTGGAGAAGCAGGGCCACATCGAGGGCCATGTTGTTCACCTCGCAGCGCGCGGCCAGGACGATGGCGACGCTGATCATCGCCACCACGACGTTGCCGGTGCGAGTGCGTCGGTCGAAGTAGTAGTGCTCGAAGCAGACGGCCAGCAGGCGGCTGTCCATAGGGGCCAGGTTGGTGGCCACGTTCACCGTCGGGCCATTCGACTGGACGCAGTGCCAGGTCATCGGGCCGACGATGACGGCGGCGCCGGGCTGCTGCACCACCTCAAAGACGGGAATGCCGTGCTTCGCGAAGATGGCCGGCTTCATCCAGAAGGGCGAGTTGAAGTCCAGCTGGAAACTGAGGGGAGGGAAAAGAGGGGAAAGAAAGAGAGAGAGAGAGGGAGGGGGGGGGGTTAAAATAGTCCCAAAAATTGACCCAAAAAAGAAGATTCTCTTACCTCGCCAGGAGGGCCTTGATGGCGCTCGTGTACTTGCCCGGCGTGATGTACCAGGTGCAGCTGCCCGGGCCGGCGTTGATGTTCAGACTGAGGAGGGAGACGCTCTCGCGGTGGGCCCGCGTGCGGGCATCCGTGGTCTTGATGTAGTAGTAGTAGGTGCCGACGCCGGCGATGTTCCCGACGTTGGCGAGGAAGTCGGTGACCGTGGTGCCGTGCTTGAGGGGGGCGGGCAGCTTCGCCAGCTCCGCCACCTGCTCCGCCCAGCCCTTGGACGCCTCCATCTCCACGTCGTTGTAGAAGATCTGCGTGGCGGGCGTGACGCGGCCGCAGCGCTTCGGGACCTTGGTGGTCAGGCTGAGGAGAAGAGAGGAGGGGATGATAAGAGAGGATAAGGTGAGTGATAAGGAAAGTGAGGCAAATTTTTCCTACCTCTTCTTGAAGTCGCCCTGGATGTACTCGCCAATGGTCTCCGGGGTCTTCGACTCGCTGTACTCCCAGGCGGTGGTGGAGAGCACTTTGCTGGCGAAGGCGGGCGTCCCGAAGACGGCGCAGCTGTCGGCGTTGCAGTCGCGGCCGTGCGTCTCGTGGAGGACGATGCTGCCGGTGTTGGCCAGCGCCTCGGCGCTCAGGCTCTCCGGCATGAACTTGACGCTCGCTGGAGCGGTCAGGTTTTTGGGTTAAGAACAGGGAACAAAAAGAATGGGATTGATTAGTGTGGGAATTAAGGATAGAGAAAGTTTGAGCCCTGCTAAGTTGAAGTGCTAAGCTGCTGATGAAGGCATCATCAGGCAAGCTCTGAAGTAGCTCTTAAAAGGGGCAACAAATCAACAAAGAAGGAAAAAGGGGGGGGGGGGTATTCGTACCGATTTCGTAGCGACCCACCACGTCATTGATCAATACCAAGGGGTACTTGAGCATGTAGGTCTTCAGGTCCTCATCGGAGATTACCTGTAGAGAATCGATTAATGAGTAAAGAGAAGAAGAAGAAGAAGAAGAAGAAGAAGAAGAAGAAGTGCGAGAAGATGATGGTAGTTGTGTGTAATAGTTAGCAGTGGAAAAACAAAAAACAACAAAATGATTGTGTGAGAAAACGACAAGACTTACCTCGCCAGGATTGATGGTGCGAACGCATTCAGCCAGCTCTGCCTTGCGTTTAGCGCTCAGGGGCTACGAGAAGGAGAAGAAGAAAATAGAAGAAAAAACAACAAAAATTAGTTTGAAGCAAAGGCCCATTTTAATTGAATTAGCCGCTCAAAACTTTGGGCTATTTTTATAAAATAGAAAACAACAAAGCGATCACTTTATATTCAAGCCGTTCAGCCTAGTGCTCCAAATTATTTAACTAACTAATTAGCCATTAAAGCAATGGGTGCTCGCACGCTCGCTCCAGCTTAAAACTACTGCATCGTTATGCTAATTTGTAATGGCAATTTTTCGGCATTCTGCTGTGCTGAAGAAGGGCTGGTAATAAGAGAGAGAGAGAGAGAGAGAGAGAGAGGGAAAGAAAAGACTTCAATTGATTTTGTACCAATTAAATAAAGAGGGGAGCTGAAAGTTTAAAGCACATGGCGCCCGCTTGCCCGCCCGCCCTTCTAAATAGCTATTTTATGGCACAGCGGCAGCAATGCAGCGCTAAACTGGCTGAAGTTTCATTAAACGGGGCGCCTTCATTAACAGAACACAGAACTTTAAAATCTCAAATCTAGCGCCAACAAAATTTGAAGATGCAATTTGATTCAAGATTTGAGATTTAAAAAAGTTCAAAGAACACATTAACAAGCTGAGAACAAATAGAAAACAGCGGTATTGTTTGCGTGAAGTGCAATGCAATGCTAAGTTCGCCTATCGGGTAAAGTTAGTGCAGTAAGCTCTCATTAGCTTGCTGCTGCCTGATTCGGATTCTGAGTACTGAAGGCAAAAAAGAGAGGGGGGCCAATTTAAAGTTCAAAAGTTGATTTTAATTAGAGCAACAGAGCCAGCTTTAAACAGCTCTTGAAAGCTAAGCTGATCAAAGCCATTCTGCTCATTAGTCCGCTCGGCTTCGATCGTTCTGCAATTGCGAAACGAAACTAAGCGCTAAATCTGCTTGAAGGGGCAGTTTAGCCAGGCGGCCAAAGTGAGCACCACTTTGAGAGCACCAGTAGTGACCAGTGGTAAGATGAGCAGCAACAGCGGCAGCAAAAGGCCAAATGCAAATTAGCTGGCGCAAGTGGCCGGTCAACTTTGGTCACAGCAATTGAGCCTCTATTGGCTAAATATAACATTGTCAACTCTGACTAATGGCCAACAGCCATCAAACGAAACAGCAAAACAGGAGCTCATGCTGGCACACCATCATCTGGAGACCGAAAGATAGAAAGATAGAAGAGAGAGGGAGAGAACTCCTAAGAAGTTGCCGCCGTTGTCACCACTCAAGACAGACAGACAGACAGAGACTGGCTGACATATGTGTGGCCATCTACAAAAAAGGGGTGAGCGCGCCCAAGAGTGATCAAGTGGGTAACACAAAGTGGAGCACTTTGAAGAAGAGCAATTTGCAATTAGCTCCTCTAAGGCAATCACTTTCACCCTCTCTCTCTCGAGTGTCTGCTCATCACCCCATTGCCACTGCCATTACCATAACCATAAACATAACCATTTGCCACACGACAGTCGCAGTCGTCGCCGCAGCCGCCGCCGTCGCCGACGTAGCAATCACCAAAGCAAAGTGAAGTACCCTCGAGTGTTACTTTCGTTTGATGGTCAGTGGTGGTGGTCAGTGGTGGTCAGTGGTGGTCAATGGTCAGTGGTCAGTCTTCAGTAGTGCCCCTATCTCCTTTTGCCTGTTATAGTGGTGTGGTGAGCTGGCAGCAGTAGCGTGACACCTCACTTAGCAGCAGCAGCTAGTGCAGAACGTCTCAATCGACCTAATCGAAAGGCAATAAAGGGTGTTCAATGCAGCAGAGAGTGCTACCAATTGCTGCCAATTGCCGCCGCCAATTGCCGCCGATTGCCGCCGCCGATTGCCGCCGTCGCCAATTGCCACCGTGACGGTTCAGGCTTAGGCTGATCTCCCTCCGCTAGAGCTCACACTTTATTAGATTGCCGCCAGCTAGGCTTGGCGACAAGAGTTGACAGGGCAACACAGCTGCTGTTGCTCCTGGTGAGCTACTACTGCAAATTACATCTCCCCAACCGAGCTGCTGCAAGTCACGTACCGCGGCGGCGGCGACAAATGCACACATGCAAACACACACACACACACCAAACACGGCTAATTAGACTTGGGCAATCAGACAGGGAGCACATGGTACGTCGCAAATGTGTGCCTAATGGAACTGCTGCTGAGCAGTAAAACAGTGGCGACAGGCTCACCTTAGGATGCCTATGTCGGTGTCTGTGTCGTTGTTTGTGTCGCTGTCTGTGTCGCCGCCTGTCCCTCGAGAGAGAGCATCAGTCTGATGGTTTGCTTTGGTCTGTTGGCTGCAGCAGAGGCGGCGGCAGTAGGGCAAAGCACAGCACAGCAAGGCAAGGCAAGTCAAAGCAAGCGCCCTGAGCAAGAGCGTTTTCTTGCTGTCATCGAGTCAAGCTTGACCCATTCTTTCTTTCACTTTCTCCACTGTTGCCAACAATTAGGCAGAACAAAGAGCAAACCTAGCTAGGCGAGCGAATGCCAAAGTTTAGGCGCCAGGAGAGAGAGAGAGAGACAGGTAGGATTAACACAGCAGCTCTTTCTCTCTCTTGGGCAAACAGTGGTCAGAGGTCTTCAAAACCTCAACGGCTGCTGCTGTTGCTGCTGCTGCCGTTGTTGCTGAGACACACACATCAAGCAAGGAGAGAGATAGATGAAAGCAAGAATGCCTGACTAGTGGGGAAAAGCTGACACAAATACCAACGAAGCGAGCACACAGCAACTTTGCAAAGAAGCAGCAAGAACAGCAACAGAGCAGAACAGCATTAAATCAGTCCGGTACTCATCTAGGCACTGAGTACCACATCGCACTACCTCATCAGGTGCATACTATGGTTAGAAAACCGGGCTTGTTCCGTCCAATTGCAAAAACTTTCATTTATCGGCCATAGTCTATGTTGGCTGCCTGGCAAACCTACCACCACCACCAGGACTACCACCGCAGCCATTATCACCACAACCCTTGATAGTTACAACATCACAAGACTTTCTTTCTCGGGCAAGCAGTGATAATGGTCAGACTGGTTCGAAGCCTCAACGGCTGCTGCTGCCGTTGTTGCTGCGACACACTCATCAAGCAAAGAGAGAGAGAGAGAGAGAGATAGATGAAAGCAAGAATGCCTGACTAGTGGGGAAAAGATGACACAAATACCAACGAAGCGAGCACACAGCAACTTTGCAAAGAAGCAGCAAGAACAGCAACAACAGCAAGAACAGCACCGAATCAGCCCGGTACTCATCTAGGCACTGAGTACCACATCGCACTATCTCATCAGGTGCTCACTATAGCTAGAAAGGCAACATCGGGCTTGTTCCGTTCAATTGCAAACTTTCATTTATTGGCATTCATAGTCTATGTTGGCTGCCTGGCAAACATACCACCACCATCAAGACTACCACCGCAGCCATTATCACCACAACCTTTGATAGTTACAACATCACAAGACTCTCTCTCCCTTCAATCAACCAAATTCTAGAAAAAAAGGGGCAACCGACCAGTGCAGTTGCAGCAGGAGCAGCTGCTGCTGCAGTCGTTGTTGCTGCTCGCAAGCACCTAATTGGCAATTTAGCAGTCTAAAGAATAGACTGAATAGACTTTGCCCTGTCTTTCTCCTACTCGTTCGCACATTGGTCGTTGTGCTCGGCAGTGTCGGCAGCGACGACGGTAGAGCACTACCACCACCACCACTTGCTGCCTGTGTCTTTGCCAATCGTTGGCCTCTTGGCCTCTCTCTTTCCTCTTTCCCCTTCACACCACTACAGCTCAGTCTCGCTGCCCTCTTGTTAATTACTCTCTTGGAGGGAAGAGAAGGGAAGGGAGAGAGAGAGAGAGAGAGGGCATGGGGCAAGAGGGAAAGGGGCAACCATAGGCATAGGCAAGGCAAGGCAGGCAGACAGGCAACACACGGAGATGGCCACTTGCTGAGGGAGAGCAAAGGAAAGGAAAGGAAAAGGAAAAGGAAAAGGAAAGGGAAGGCAGCACACAACATGTGCTGCGGCTGCCGCTGCTGCTGCTGCCGCCTAGCGCCAAACAGCGAAAGTAGAGGGCAACCAAAGTGGCAAAAATAAAATAGCAGTGACCGTCTGGCCCTGTCTGTCCGTTCGCTCCGTCGTCGTCATCGACGTCGCCATCGTCATTCTTTGGCGGCAAAACTTTGCAGTAAGCAGCAACACATGTGAGCAGCACATGTGAAGCTCACTACATCGACGTCTGGCGAACGATCGCTTTCCCCTTTGCCCTTTTGGCATCGTGGTACACTCTTTTTTGGGGGTTCAATGAAAGAGAGAGAGAGAGAGAGAGAGAGAGAGAAAAGTGGTCTGACTGATGCGCTGATGTGTGTGCAAAGGAGCAAGAGCCAAGCCGAACCGAACCGAGCCGAGCCGAGCCGAGCCGAGCCGAGACGAGCTGAGCCAAGCTGGGCTGAGGCAACAAGTCATGTGAGTGGTAATTGGCGTTTCGCCTCACTGCTTCGCTGGAAGGAAGAGTCAGAGAGCAGAGGAACTGAGGTCAAACCACAATTAATATTGCTAATTAAAATTGCCAACTAATATCACCATCTGCCAATACACTGACACTGATGGTAGTAGTAGTAGCGGTGGCTGTTGCTGGGCAACCCTTGAAGCACCGGTGACTCAACGGCCAACGCTTGGCCTAACAGAGTGTGGTACCAGGAAATAGCCTTCCGGCGCTGTAATCATATTAAGCAAGCAAACAAACGGCTGGCTTGCTCAATATGATCACTCTGATTGAGGAAAGCGGTATTAATCTCTCTCCTTCTGTGTTCTGCGCTAATCAAAAGCTGCTGAGGCTGCTGCTGCCGTTGCTGTGCACCTCTACTACAGCTCTAAACTAATTACGTGGCGGTAATTGGAGTGTTGATTAGAGCACACACACACACACAAGGCTACCCTACCTATTGCTAATGCAAGTGCTAAAGAAGCAACAGATGTTGCCTCTTCTTGCCTCGCTGCTTGATTGCTTAATTAAAGTGTGCGCGCTAATATGACAAAAAACAGGAGAGAGAGAGAGGAAAGATAGGGGAAGTATAGGAGCGATTGATCAATAGTTGACTGACTGACTGACTGACTGACTGACTACTAAACGGCACAAAGCAAAGGACTGATAGGAGCCGTTGATAAATGGACGGGAAGGGAAGGGAAAGGAAGAGAAAGAGGAGGGCAATGAGAGGAAGAAGGAGGAGCAGCAGCTGCAAAAAGACTAAAAGGAGAACTGGAGCAGCAGCAAAAAAGAGGGCTGAGACACAAAGAAAGAAAGAAAGAAAGAAAGAACGAAAGAAAGAGACACCTACCTGAGAGACGCTGTAGGTGGGAGGCAGGGAGGCGGCCATCTTCAGCCAGTTGCTCGACTTGAAGTCAAGCTCGTCGTCGTTCTTGTCCTTGTCCTTGGCAGTGTCCTTGCCCTTGCCGCTGCCTTTTCCGTTGCCTTTTCCGTTGCCTTCGCGGTTGCCGGCGCTGTTTCCGCTGCTTCCGTCGCCATCTGGCATTGGCTCAGACATTGGCCAGTCCGATGAGCAGCTTAAGTTCACGCTTGAGCTGGTGCTGCCGCTGCTGCCGCCCTGAGCAGTAGAAGCAGCAGCAGCAGCCGTTTCCGGCGGCGGAGAAGCCGGTCCACGCTTGCTCTTCTTCTTCGGCTTTTCCCCCTCCTTCTTTTCTTTTCCTCCCTCCTTCAGCGAGAGGGCCTCCAGGTTGGGCGCCTTATCAGCCAGAGCCGGCGATGTCTGATGCAGTTGCTCATCACTGTGGTCTTCGGTCTTCGGGCAGTCGGCAGTCTTCCCGAAGGTGAGCACGGTGGTCAGCGCTGTCTCGTCGACCTTGTTGCTCGCGCTGGTCTTCACCGCGGGCACAGGCACAGCGGCGGCAGCCAGAGCAGGGGAGGCGGAAAGAACGAAGACGGTGGAGATGTTGTTCTCCGCCTCCTCGTCCGAGTCAGAGGAGTCAGTCAGGTCGTAGCTTACCAGTTTGCGCTTCAAGGCGACGCTAGAGGCCGTACCCCGCACCAGGCTGGAGCTGGCGATCATCACGGGGGGAAAGTTGGCTGGCCAAGCTGGCGAAGAAGTGGACGAAGAAGGAGAGTAAGAGGAAGAGGAAGAAGATGAGGAGGAAGAGGAGGAAGAGGAGGCGAAGGCAGTGGTCGAAAAGTCGCTCGATGCTGGTGAAGATGATGGGGCCGGGAGGGAGCCGGGAAGATTGTCATTCACCGCAGGGGGCGAAGCGGCGGCGGAGGCGGCGGCGGCGAAGATAGGGTCGCCTTTCGATGATTCCATGATGAAAGAGAGAGAGAGTGGGAAAGTGTCAAAGCGGAAGAAAGAGAATGTGTCGAAATGGGAGAAAGTGAATGTGTCGAAATGGGGGGGGGGGGAGAAGAGAAAGTGTCAAAACGAGAGAAAGAGAACTGATAACGGTGGCGGCGGCGGCGGCGGCGGCGGCGCCGGTGTTGCGCAGCCGGGCTACAGTAGCCGGTCGAGAGTGAGAGAGTAAGATCAGTCAGGCTTCTGATAAAGCAAGTAAAAGAACGAGAAGGCAAACAGGTTGAGAAGCGGCAACAGCCGAACAGAGAAGAGCGAGAAGAAAGTTGGCGAAGAAAGAGAAAGTCGCAGGCACAGACACACGAGGGCTGGTGAGAGAGCACGTGTGTTCACGAGTGAGGCGAGCGAGAGAGTGAGAGTGGAGAGAGCAGAGGCCGCGTGCTTATGTGCCTGTCAGCGGCGGCGGCGGCGGCGTTTTGAGCGCACGGCGGACTGATAACACAGTGAGTGAGTCAGCGAGCGAGTGAGTGAGCGGGTGAGTGAGCGAGTGAGTGGCAGTGCCTTGTGCTGTCTCTCTCCTTTATATCTCAGTGGGCCTGCTCTAGCCAGCGGTCTCTGGAGACCTCTGCTGCTGCTGTGGCCGCCGCTGCTGCTGCCGCTGCTGATAGAGTCAGCGGCGGCGGCGAACGTGGCGGCGTGCTAAGCAGAGCTAAGGAGAGAGCGGGCGAGCAAGCGAACGTGACAGGGCCAAGACGCTGTGTGTGTGTGAGTGTGCTTCCCTGCCTGTGCGGACACTGTGTGAGTGTGTGTGTGTGTGCGAGCAGGCGCGCACAGTGGACACAGTGTAGGGGGTAGCATGTGCGACAGTGGCAACAGTGACTGACTGACTGACACTGACTCACTGACTGAGCTGAGCTGACCTGGCCGCCCGGTTGCTGATAAGCGCCCTCTCACCGATGAGCCTGCAGCACAGGCCTCATCCTTAGCAGTCGGAAGCGGAAGCGGAAGCAGAAGGGGTAGACTAAACGCCGTGGTCCCTGGTCACCGAATCACAGTGCAGCAAGATCAAGGTTTTGTCTTCTTCTTCTTCTTCTTTTAAATCGCGCCAAAAAGCAGCCTAGCACAGAGAGAAAGAGAGAGAGAGAGAGAGAGAGAGTGAGAGCAAACTGAATCAGCGTTAGACTCTATTTCTCTCTCTTGACTGCCACTCTCGATTGCCACTCGGCTGCCTGGCTTTGCTGCCCTCTCCTCTCTCTCCGCAGCCTTCGCTGGCCAAGTGTGTACGTGCCCTCTTCGGCTTCGCCTCTCTATCGCTGCTACTCATCGCAGATGGTCAAGAGCAGACAGACAGGGAAAGAAGTGAGAGTGAGAGAGAGATACTGTGGCTCCCAAGAGAGGGAGAGCGAAGAAGAGAGAAAGAGAGAAAGAGAAAGACACTGTGGCTCCCAGGAGAAAAAGAGAGCGAGCGAGAGAGAGAGAGAAGGCGATAGAGAACGGCTCGGCGACAGTGATAACAGGAGGAGAACGGAAGAGATGACTGGAGAGCAAGAATTTCTGCCTGCTAAGCAGCAGCAGCAGCAGCAGCGGAATATTATTATATGTGAAAGTGAGAGGGTGAAAGTGGCGAAAGTGATCGAAAAAGAGAGAGAGACGCAATAGAAGGGGGAAGAGACAGACTGAGAGACTAAGGTTGAAAAATCGAGACTGAAATTGAAAAATTGAGACTGAGACGTCGGCGACGGCACCGACACTGTTCAGCGGAAGGGAAAGTCTTCAACCGCAGCAGCAGCCAGGGCCACCATAATGTAAAGTGAAATGCCGCAGCTGCAGTTGCAGCTGCAGTTGCTGCAGATGCTAAGGCCAAGGCAATCTTGTGGTTCCCTTCATCATTTGGCCGTGCAGTTTTGCTTTCTACCCCACAGCAGCAGCAGCAGCTTGGTCTCCACAGCAGGAGAAAAAGGAGAAAGGAGAAAGGAGAAAGGAGAACCCATCACCCAAGAACTTGACAAGGAGTGATAAAAGGAGAACAGGGGAATCAAAGGAGGAGAAGAAGAAAACGAGCACACTAAGACACACACACAGAGGGTGATAAAGAAGGAACGGATGGAAGAGGGAGAAAGAACGGGCGAACAAACGGCCACTTAACCTCAAAGCACTGAGAGAGAGAGAGAGAGTGGAAAAGCCAGTCAGTGATTATGACGACCAGATGATATATAGCGCGCAGTAGTTTGAGCGTGTGAGCCGTATGGCAAGCAGCAGCAGCAGCAGAAAGAGGAAACAAGAAAGAGATTTGTCAGTGCGGGTGTAAAAGTAGACTGAATACGAGAGGGAAAGAGAGAGAGAGAGATGCAAAATGGAGAAGAAGAAGAAGAAGAAGAGGTTCGAGACCACGAAGAAGAAGAAGTGAATGGGCAGTAATAAATAAGATTAGCGATGCAGTGTGACTGCCGCCTGTGATTGGAATTGTGCCGTACTAGACTGGAGAAGAGATGCAAAGCAGAAGCAGAAGCAATCGAAGAAGACGAAGAAGAAGAAGATCCCTTTTCCAGTGAACCAAATGGTTCAGCAGCAACTGTCGGCGAAAAGGGCTGCAGTCAAAGAGAGAGAGAGAGAGAGAAAGAAAGGCAGCAAAAGAAGAGCTGGAGAAATGCAGAGTGGCAAATGGTGATGAAGAGACAAGAGAGAGACTACAAGAAAAAGAACGACAACGACTACAGAGAATCCATAAAAATAAAAACTGAAGCAAATCTGTTTGAAAGTGAGGGAGAGAGACGAGGTAACCAAAAGCGATACGACCTTCTTTTTCATTCTGCCTGCTTTTCTTTTTCAACTGCCAGCCAGCAACTGCAAATTCTGAGTAATTCTATTACTAAATAGAGAGAGGTAACACACAAACACACATACAGACGCGCACACAGTCACTAATTAATCGATGTCTTGCTCTCTTGCTTGCTTGCTTTTCACAGTTTCTCTCTTTCTCTTTCTCTCTCTCTCTCTCTCTCTCTCTCTCTCTCTCTCTCTCTTTCTCTCT
>JAALOO010001051.1_pt1 | contig 20923 bp, 14 predicted proteins | sample 7257641 | NCBI WGS metagenome assembly JAALOO01 (sample SAMN14085613, study PRJNA598686) | mite metagenome | biome: ENVO:01001000; feature: ENVO:01001002; material: ENVO:01001226; isolation source: single female mite from University of Michigan culture on fish food culture... ...
TACAAGCTGCAAGTAGCTTAAAATTGAGTTTGAATACTTTATTTATCAATGTCGGTTAGAGAATGTTAAGAGTAATTTGTTTTATTGACAAAATTGCTACTGTTTTAATTATTATGAGAGCTTTCGTTATTTTGAATTGTGTTTGGTTATAACACTGACAGATGTTTATAAAAAGAAATTTGATAAAAACAATATTATTTTTGTTTGCTTTCACTTATTTACTTTTGTTTAGCTAAATATGAAAATAAATTAATAAAAAACTATTGATAGAAACTTTGCTAAAAAGTTACAGCTTGAACTAAGCTTATTTTTAGAGTGCAAAACGCCAAAAGTACTTTGCTTTATTTTTCATTTCATCTTTATCAGAATTCCATTTAATTCCAGTTCGTTAGAACTCAATCAGGTGCAGCGATTGTTACTGGCCGTTAAAAAAATCAACGTTGTTATCATCACCATTTTCTTTTCTCTCCTTAACCAACCGTCAAAGAGAAATTGGCGACATTGGCAAATTAATTCTCCATCTCAGTGAAACCTGCCAATTAATGGGTAATAAATTGGATTCACGCTCCACTGACTTTCTCTCTTTTGACAATCTTTTAAGAGTGGTCTCCGCTTTTGATCATGAGCTGTGTGGCCATTTTGAGGTACAGACAGACTGACAATCAATTTTTCAATTGACACTTCTATATATAATAACTTCCAGAATACATCTTCATTTGCTTTTAGCAACACTTTACAAATTGAATTTTTTTAAACAGCACTTCACAATATTTAAAAAATGGCATTTCACTTCAGCAAATCTTTTATTGTATTTTCAGGTATGTTTTATAAGTTATACTCATTTTTTATTTTAATGATTTTAAAGTGATAAAACATTAAAACCAGTTTTCTTTAGTTAAAAAATTTATTATAAAATATTTTAAAATTAGAGATACCGGCTACCTGCCGCTAATTCAATTAAAAATATTGATTAAATCAACAAGAATATGCAAAAAGTTATATTTAACGTATTTAAATTAATTAGTCGAAAGTGTTGACAAACATCCGACATCTTTTCAATTTTTCCGGACAGTGTCATTCTTTATGTTTAGTTAAATATCTTTCACTAAACTTTTAATTAAAAGCCCATTAGTTTCTTCCTCATTACACGGCTCATTATGTTCTCTATGCAGCATTTGAAATTGATGGTCAATGTCAATGTGAACAATAACAAAAATGTATTTTTTTTCTCACCAGTGTTTCTCATTGGCAGTCTTGTCCTGGCGGAAAACTTTGATTTTACCGGCCACTATCGAATGTACAGCAGCACCAACTTTGACGAGTTCCTCAAAGTGTTAGGTAGGATTGCTATTCTGTGTTTCATCAGCAGGTGTTTCATTGCTAGTAATCTGTAGGCATTGGCTACTTTCAACGCCTGGCTGCTGGCAAGACTACCCCTGATTACATAATCACAAAGAAGGGAGATTTCTACACGCTTCGAACAAAAACGGCACTCAGTGACAACTCCATTACTTTCCAAGATGGAGTGGAGTTTAAAGAAGACCGTTTGGACGGCGCCAAACTACGCACTGTGATTAACATCGACGGGCAAAAGTGGACGCAGAAGCAGTTTGGCAATCCAGAAGTGACTATTGAAAGGGAATGGAAAGACAATGAGATTATCACCACATCAAAGGCAGGTGGTGTCACCTCGGTGCGTAAATACCGGAAGGTTAAGTAAGAAGAAAAATAGATCTTATGTAGTTTCAAAAAAATATTTTTCTATAAAAATAATTTACTTGTGTTTTCTAAACATCAACAACAAAGTGACATTGAGTAAACATATTGATTGAATAATAATTTTTTTAAAAGCATCAAATTAATTAGTTTCAATGTATGTTTTAAGTAAAAAGTTTTGACAAAAAACATTTTTTTCTTAAAAAACTAATAAGAAATGTATCAAATACAAACTCCATTACTAAAGCTCATTGCCTTGTATTACGGAAACATTGGCTACCAGCTGTTTACAGTTGATCTTTTAAGTTTTAAAAAATGTCTCAACTTCCTACTTAATCTCACTTTGTTTTGTGCAATCAACAATCGTTTGTTTTTTAGTGATCCATGGAAAGCAAAAGCGATCAGAGCGAAAATGTTGAACCTTCGTCCCTTTATGGCAATGATCTGCGGCAATGCCAGCAATGTCATATTTCCTCTTCTCTTTTCACTGAATCTAGTGTACTATTTCTTCAAAGGTCGACAAATGATTCGATTACTTGATAATAACTACTATTACAAAGTGTACAGACATAAGAATGCAAAAATAATTTTCTACCCTTTTCTGACGGCTCTTATTGTTGAAGTCATTTGCATGTATCCTAACGTTACTCTCCTCCACTACACCTCCATTAACCTGTCGACAATCTTTAACATGGCTGTGGTGATTTTCACTGGAACAAGTGTTTACCTGAACTACATTTTGCTGCATTATTGGCAGTTTGGCAGCCAACAAAGTCTGATAAAATTGGAAACAAAATGCCAACACGTTAATAGAAAAGTCATTAAAACTCTTCAAACGTTAGCACTGATAAATGAACATTTAAACAAATTAATGTCTTTTCCACTTTTGCTTAGTTTGCTCATCAACATCCTCAGTTTGGTTTCATCAATTTGCGTTAGCATTGTTCTTCCGGAAATATTCACACCTTACGTCTACTTCAGTCTTTTACACAATTTTTTCAGTTACATGTACATTCTTTATATCACAAACCTGAATAGAAAAGTTCTTTATAAAGTGCAAAGTATTCTTGAACAAGTACAAAAACACCAACAAAACCTTTGGTTAGAAGGGAAAATGTCAAAAAAAGTTGGGCTCATTTGTAGTGAAATTGAACTTTTCGAAAGTCGTTTTTCCATTCAAATATTTGAACTCTTGACTGTCAATTGGAGCACTTTGTCGTCGGTTGTACTCTTTAGTTTAGGTTTTATTGTTTTTCTTTTTCAGACGTATTAAAAACTTTGTAATAAAATGAAATTAGAGCAAAGTTGCAGTCATTTCATTTATGCATTTTCATCTGGCTCAAGTGCACTTTCAGTACATGCTAGTCTGCACTGCAGACTTTGCAGCAAGCATGATGCAACATTATTACTTACAGAGCACACTATCATCAATGTCTGCAAAGGCAAACAGAGCACACATTTATTTACACCTGCTACAATGCACATGAAACAGCAGATACCTTAACAACCGTTAAGATCATGCCGGCAAAAGGAAGTGAAAGTCAAAACACCTACTGGGTGAAAACGGGAAAGCAGCTGGCTGCAAGTAAGTTGACATACAGTTAAATAACTTTTAACTTTTTCATAAATTCAAATGTTTGTATTCATGAGGCGCCCTGTCGAGTTGGTGTGAAGCATCAGTCACATACCCAACCGAGTACACAAAGGTAACATTTGGCTGATAGACTGAAACCTTCTTTAAACTATGTAACTTTGTAACCACAAGGTTTCTGTTCACCAGCCAAATGTTACTAAATTCTTGTCTTTCTACTTCTCTCCAAGGTGATGCTGCAACTGCAAAAAGGCCAAGGTGCTGGTGCATCGACGATAATCCGTGAAACAGTGCGCCAGTATGGCCCCCTGGGCATGTACCGTGGGTTCTCTGTGGTGCTGGTGGGTAATTTGCCAAAGGTAAAATTTTTAAAAATTTCATCGCAAACCTTTTCATCGCGCGATCTTTTCATTGCGAGCAAGGCTGGGAATCGTGTCCACTTTTCCGTTGTCGCTACACAGCCAACGTTAGAGGGCGCTAAAAGTGCTACAGTTGTAAAAGGACAACGGAAAAGTGGACAAGATTCCCATTTCTGATCGCAAGCCTTTTCATCGCAAGTTTTTTGTTAGTTAAAGTAATATAACGGGGGTCTAGGGGGCTTAGCGGCCTCACCAGGGGGTCAAGGAAGCCTAGGAGCCCTCCTGAGTGGTGCAGGGAGAGAGCCTAGCGGCTTCCCCCTGCTAGTTTGCATGCGATGAAAAGTTTGCGCGATGAAAAGGTTTGCGATGAAAAGGTTTGCGATGAAATTGTCAATAAAATGACCTAGAATCACCACCCAAGTACATGTGCCGTTTTGGAGCCTATGAACAGATCAAGATGCTCTTTGTGGACGGCAACGGCCAACTGACGCCATTGAAGAAGCTGTTTTGTGGCATGGGCGCCGGTGTTGTAGAGGCTCTCTTTGCAGTCATTCCCACCGAGTCAGTCAAGGTCAAGTTTATCAACGACCGGTGCAGTGAGCGGCCCAAGTACCGAGGACTAGTCCATGGAGTCAGAGAAATTGTCAGAGAACGCGGCCTGGGCGCAATATACACTGGAGTGACGGCCACATTGCTGAAACAGGGCTCCAACCAGGCGATTCGCTTTTTTGTCTTTGAGTCGATGAAGGAATGGAACGACAATCGAAGTGGTGGTCCCGGCCAGGGAAGCAAGGCACTGGTGCCCGTTTTTGGTGCCATGGCTGGCGCTGCTTCGGTAATTGGGAACACACCAATCGATTTGGTAAAGACCCGCATGCAGGGCCTTGAAGCGCAGCTGTACCGCAGTACGTGGCACTGCATTTGCCAAGTGTACCGGAGAGAGGGTGTCCTCGCTTTCTACAAGGGAATCACTCCCAGGCTCACCAAAGTGGTACTTGAGGTTTCTATAGCCTTTACAATGTACAATACCTTTCTTGACTTGTTTGGCGCCAACAAGTAAAGATAACCGGGGTTGTTTGTGCAGTTGAAAATGTGGTTTGCATTAGGTGATAAGTTTTTTTAATACTGTGAGATAGTGCTTATTTAATCGACCTTTGGTAGCTGTTAAAATCCATCTCTATTACTGATTTCCCTAATTAATTTGTCAATTTTTGCTATAAATATTTCAATCAACAACTGATATTGTCATACGTTTTTTATTGTTAACTTGAAAATAAAATTAGTTAAAGATGAAGCTGTTTTTAGCAATTTTACTCTTTTCATTGATTGCTTTGATCTATTGTCAAGGTAATAAAAATTTTGCTGGTTTGTTAACTGTTTTGCTAACTGTTCATCTTTAGATCACAACAATAAATCACGAAAAGTAGTTTGTTACTACGCCACTTGGACGGCCACTGCTGATGGCGATCGAAAGGTGAGTTTTTGTGATCAAAAGGATGTTGAACAGGAAGTTGACAATATTTTTCGCCTTTTAGTTTGCACCTGAAGACATAAACGCAGAGGTGTGCACTCACATCAACATTGCCTTTGCTAGCATGAAAAACAACAGAATTGAATTTCACGATGGTAAAATAGACTAAAAAGGTGAAATGGTGTTCAGTTTTAATATCAATTAATTTCAGGTGGCATCATCAAGCGAGTGAATGATTTGCGTAAGAAGAATCCTCACCTGAGTATCCTCATCTCAGTCGGTGGCGGCAGTGACGGCTCCTCCAAGTACTCTGAAATGGCTCGTGATCCGGCCAAGAGACGGACCTTTATTCACTCGGTGGTTGACTTTCTCTCATCACACAGCCTAAATGGAATGGACCTCGACTGGGAGTTTCCCACCATGGCGGGAAATGATGCCGGCGACCGACATGAAGGCCGTTTGGAGGATAAACACGACTATGTGACACTGCTGAAGGAGCTGAAGGAGGCCTTCCACCCTCACAACTACATCCTCTCGGCGGCACTGACCAGCGGCAAATGGTCCATTGACAGAGCGTACGACATTGCCGGCGTCAGTCGTTACCTAGATTACATTCTGCTGATGACGTACGACTACAAAGGACCGTGGTCTCACAAGACTGGCCACAATGCTCCACTGTACCCGAACCCTGCTGATTCGCTTGAAGACCGCCAGAGTACCACCCAGTTTACGATAGAGTACTTTATTAAGGGCGGCGCTGACCCGAAGAAGATCATCTTAGGCGTGCCTCTATATGGCTACGGTTGGACAGTTGCCAGTGGTGACACGCGAATCGGCGCTCCCGCGGTGAAGGGCATAGAGCTGGGCACCTACGGCGAGATCTGTCAGATGGTGAAGAAGCCCGGCTATCAGGTGCACTGGGACGACCATGCTCAGGTGCCCTACGCCATTCACGGCAACACCTTTATCACCTACGACAATCTGCGGTCAGTACAGAAGAAGCTGGACTTTGTGCTTAATCACCACCTCGGAGGAGCGATGGTTTGGGAGGTCAACGGCGATGACTTTCACAACCACTGCGGCGACGGAAAGTTTCCCAACATGAAGTTGATGATGAAGGTGCTCAATCATGTTGCAGTTCATGATTGAATTTGAAAACAAACTTTATCAGCAGCAGCTGTAGCAGTTTTGTTACATCTTTGTATCAAGTTGTTACATCAGATTCGATAATAAATTTAAATTGCCTAAAACTAGCGGTTAACAACTACTTGAGTGAAATCTTAAAAGTAGACATTAAATACAAGGGATATGCAGCAATAAACTAGAAAGTAAGAAACATTTAAAAGTTAACCTTTTTGCAAAACAATTTACTGACCTGACTGATAGAAACGTTAGACAGTGATCCCAAAGGGCCAAAAGTAAAGGAAAACTTGTTGTTCGAGTTCATCTGCTCATAGTAGGTCATTAGTTTTATCTTTTCTCGTAAAATGCAACTGCCACTGTGGAAAATGTTTTTCTGTAGGGAAAACTGTGACTTGAAGAGCAAGCCATCAGAGTTGTAAAGAATATCAGTGTGAACAAAGGTTTCACAGGTCATCAGTGCCATCGAGACCTGTACAACCAGCAAGCAGTAAAAAAATATTTTTTCTCCAAGCAACAACAAAGAGGACTTCTTTACGACAAATGTTATCAGCCAGATGTTGAAACCAAACTGACTGAGAATGGAGACAAAAAGCAGCGGCGAAACAATATGTCGATTAGCCTCAATGAAACTCTTCAGAATTGTCAGATGATTACGATAAAATGTACGCAAAAAGAGGATCAAACAACTTTGATTTTGGTTGCATTTCTGATTGCTCAACTGTTGTAATCGCTGTTTGAGGTATTTTAAATGCGAATAGTGGACATAGACAATAACAATGACATAGTTCAAGCCGAACATGCCCATGCGATTTCCGTTCCAAGAGCAGTAAATGTTAAGCACAGTGTCCACTAGGGCAATGATCCGTTGAAGTGCTGACAGTCGGTGATAAAACATGGAGAGGTAGAGCCCAAAAAGACAACTATTGGCAAGAGCTATTGCAAATAGTGAAACCGCCGAGCTAGCGTTTCTCCACATTGTCAACAGAGCTGTTTGAGCGCGAATTTTGTTAGAAACACCAGAAAAGAACTTTAGAGAACTATGCTTAAACTTAATGCAACCGTAGTGATAATCTGAACAGTTTCCACTAATAATGCCCTTGAAAATAGTAAACTTCTGAAAAAACTCTTTGACAGATTTTACCTTTAAATGGGAGTTTAATGAGACAAACTGCTCAATATTTAGCACTAGAATTTCGTTTAAACTGTCGAGCATTTTTGAGTTAATTCTAAAGTATATGGCGTAGTCAATGAAAATTCCGTACCATACTGTCAATCCAAAAGTGAAAAACAGTTTTGGATCAAAGAAATTGAGCGTTTTTTGTGCCTGCCCCAGTATTGGATCATAGTAAAAATAGAGAGTTAGGTCTATGTTTTTTAAAAGACAAAAGGCAATAAAGTTGCAGCGTAGTATTGCCAGAACTAGATAAGAGTAGATTACTGTTTTGCAAATAATAAGACACTTCTTTGTTTTTAGTGAAACTTGAGAAAGTTTATAGATGTACTTAAACATTAAAATAAATTGAATTTGTATTAAATTACAATTCACTAATTGAAGTATCGTTTTGATTATTTTATAAAAACAATTGATAATAATTTTGTTATTCATTTTAAAGTAAAAAATATGATCATACAATAACTTAAAACTCAAAACTTGCATAAACTTTTGTACTTAAAAAATAAATGGTTTACGACTTCTTTGGTAAAGGAAAATTAGTTGACGCAATTGATTAAGTTAAATTTTTTAATTATCCGCTTGTCTTTTGAATTATTTACATAACCGAACAAACAACACTAAAATTATGTCAAAATGAGAAACTTCCGTAGCAATAACATTTTAGGTTTAAGGTCAATAAAATGAAACACCTTAACTTTAAAATAACTTACTACAAAAATGTATGTCAACATTTTAAAATGAGTTTACAATAAGTTCAAAAGGTTTTAGCAAAATTTAAACATTTTTCAGTTTTTGTCGTAATCAACTAAGACAAAACTTTTTATAACACACGGATGACATTATTTTTATATAAAAAACCAAAAAAAAAATGCATGTAATCAAGTTAGCCTGGATTTCTTGCTAAAAGAACGTTTATTAATGTCACCATGCAACCACTGATAAGTAATTAAACTGCTTTTGAAGATTTAATCAAGTTGAGATGCAAATTTTTAAGTTAATTAAACACAACTCAGAAGACATGATGAGGAAAAAATGGTGAGAAAAAACAACAACAAAATACTCATTTTACCTTATATAAGAAACTCAGTTAGTTGATATTCACATTTATTTTCAATCAACAGAACTGTACAACTTTTTATTGTGATCTGGTAATTTATTCAAAAGATGGTCATCTTCCCTTTATGAATTACAGAAAAATATTCTAAAGGGAGTTTTCATCTTTTGAGTAAGTTACTGTTTTTCTTCTGTTTATAAATTTAAACTTTTGTGTATAAATTATATTTTTTTGTAAATTACATTTAAAATAATTTTTTTTGTAAACAGAACTATAACTATTCAAACAATATGTACCAATAGAGTATTGATTGAAAATACCAAAAAGCGCACTAGATAAAAAATGATCCAAATAAATACTTGCACTATGTTTTATTTGACTTGCCTTGCAGAAGGTTGACCATGTCATCAAGTTTAACGTTCCATAACTGATGCCATACTGTTGAGAATCATCAACGTGAAACTTGGCTATGTACATCGATATTGATAATCGGGTTTTAGTTGTCATCCGATAAATTCTTTTTGATGACTGCGGTTGTGCAATCCAATGCAGCAAAAAGGGCATTGTCTGGTGTAACTTGTAGGTGTACATGATGCCCAGTAGGTGGAGAAATGTGAAAGCTAGCATCTGAAATGCAATGACATTGCACAGCAGATATGTGGCTATTGGTGAGTAGAATCCACGGTAAATGGTGATGACAATGAAGGTGTTACAGGCAATGTAGATGGAGAAAAAAGACAAAAGCATGCGCCCGTAAATTCGATTGATGTCCAGAACCAGTTGCAGTGCTAGCGTATGGTAAAATGTGTACCGGTGAAAGGTGACCACATCAAAGTGACTCCAACTGAGCATCAACTTAATTTGTTTTAGTTGAATAAAGGCAATTAGCGTAATGGAAACAAAGATGATGGAGGGAATGATGTTGACTTGTGCAAGACAGGCAATAAGAAAGTTGAAAAGGAGAATGTTCAGCGTTATTAAAACCAGACGACAAAATGCTTCAAGAAAGCAGTTGAAAAAACTTGTGTATAAAAGATAAGTAAAGTAGATAGCAGTCAAAATAAAGGTCAATAAAGCAATGATGCCTATTGCAACAAAGTAGCGAACAAAAGAAATCCAGTAGTCGGTATACTTGCGAACAAGTTCCTCGGCTAGAAAGTGCTTTCCGTTTCGATACACTTGTTTTGAAAGAAAGAATCGTTGATCTCGATTTATGAAAACTTGTTTAACAAGAATGATCGGATGCCAGAACTTTCTTTTAGTGTAATCCAGACAGTATAGTAAATAAAAAAAGTTTATTTCTTGAACGTAGAATGCAATTTGAATGTAGTTCAGAGACGCTGGTCCGTAAAGAAGTAAGGCAATATCAAACAGTGCTAATCGTTGAGTTTCTGTCAATGGAAGATTAGCCAAAAAGAGTAAGCGAACAAATTGCACAGTCAAAATGGCTATAGCGCATTTTATTTTGAAATAAATGAATTTTTTTTCTTTAGTTTCATATTTAATTAGTTCAATATCGTGAATGTACTCAAAAAAGTTGGGTAAAAAATGCCAAAATTTGAACCAGCCTTTGAGAAAAGAAATAACTTGTAAAAGCTTCATTGCGTTAAAACTGTTACTATCGAGATTGGATATTACATTGATTTACAAATATAATTCAGAAATGTACTTAAACATTGTATAAAATACTTGTGTATTCATTTGAATATATAAGTAATTTAAATTTTTAGTTATGCAACCGAAATAATAAATCACTTAAAATTGTAGTTGAAGGTTTTTTACATTTGAAAAACAACAACAAAAACTTTCATTTTTTGTATACTGAATTCTTGTAATTAACTGGTATGAATTTACAATTAATTTTGGAAACCGGAACTATAACATTTTTTGACAATTTAAACTTATTAGTTGCTTATTGCATTTGAAATTAATTAAACTACAGTAAAGCATTGCTGTAAGTTAGCACAATTTTTGTGTGTAACTTGGAGTACCACTGTATTTTTAGAAATACTGTATTCATCACAGTTTACTAAACTTAAAAAGTATTTTGTCTGTTAAAACCCATCTCGGCGTCGTTTCAGTGCGACTAGCCCAACTAGTCTGATGTTGATAATGATGATGATGATAAAAGAATTCTTCATTGACTGCCAGAGCAAGTACACTTTAGTATTAGTGAATCGACCATTAGTGAATCGTGCTAATAAATTATTGCAAAATGTTTAAATCTTCAAATAAACTTATTAAAATGGTCTTAAGGGAGACACCGCGCACTTTTTTACTGCTTTTTCAAACTTTGATTTCGGGGTGGCTATGATGTTTATGAAAAATGTACTTAAAAAGAATTGTCAAAAATTTTATGTAAAACAGTTTAGTGTTGATACTATAGTCCTCCGATGAGTGGGTCGCTGTTTGTAACGACATCAATATAAATTTCTTTTTCAAAATTATTAAAAATGTGTAGCAGCCCAAGTTCTTAGAACTTTGTTGACACTTGATAAGCAGCTGCTCTGCTCTGTTGTAACTTATTCCAGTTAATAGTGTACTTGGCAAATTGTAGTACGATTAAACTCTTCATCTCCTATAGCGTCTTTTACCTGTCGATTCGCCAAGACTCTACAAATGATCAATAAATAAATTACTGTCACTCGTTCAACTGCAACAATGGCACACTGGTTGCTGTAAAAATCTTTTCATAAAGCAGGTAGATAGCCATTCCGATTGGAAGAAAGACGACCACTGCCAAAGTGGTAATCATCATAAAAATGATCACCGCTGAAGCAAGAAAGATAGTGATCAGTTTCACCAGTGTGAGATCTTCGTCATTGTATTTGTAGGATCTAGCGAAAAAAGGGATAACAAAAAAGGAAAAAAGTATCAAATAGCATTACCAGACCATGCGTATGAAAGGGCAACTTTGCACTTTGTTTGTCACATTACCTGAGATTTTCGTCAATGACAACATTGAGATTAGGGGGCCAACGGCGGTGCTGTGCCTGTCGGCAAACTTGGTCTTCCTCTACCTGCTGCTGCTGTTGCTTCTCCTCTTCCTCCTCCTTTTTTTTCTGGGAAACACTTCCACCGGCACCAGGTGGCTCAATGTTGGGTAGATCAGGAGTACGCCGTTGCCAGGTGTGGCGAAGGTAATCAGTGGCGTACTTCACCAACAGTTGACTGGCCGACATTTGCTTCTCGTCCATGTGCACGTTAAGCTGGCGCTGCGGATTGGCCGCCGCCGCCTCCACACAGGCGTCCAGTGTTCGAATGGTCAGCTGGGCGTTCTCACGCAAACACAGCTGACGCAGGTTGACCAGCTCCGGCACCAAGCGACTTATGGAGACGTCGGTGATGCCCTCGAAGGAGGTCAGTGAGAGGGACTCGAGATGGCGAAGACGAGCTAGCTCCATCACACCAGTATCGGTGATTTGCGTTGAGTTTCCTGCGTGTTTATCCAATATTGATGTGAGTGTTTTGGCGGCTATATCAAACAAAAGTGCTTACCTGCGAGAAGTAGATGTCGCAGATTGCGTCCGTGCTCTGCAATGGCAACCAGCGACTGGTCATTCAGTTGCAGCCGCCAGCCGAACTCTCCGCTAATCTCCAGCCGCCTCAGTTGGCCACAGTTGCGCACAATGGCCGCCACTAGGTCGCCATCGACGGCACTGCGCTCCTCGTAGCAGTACTCCTGCTGAAGGACCAGCGTCTGCAGACGGCCCAGTCGGGGCAGAGAGGCGAAGGGCGCAAAGTTGTCGGCGGAGATGATGCGGTCAGTGTAGAAGTGCAGCTGAAGGCAGTCCAGTGCGGGCAGTGACTGGAGGGCGTGCAGGTTGCCGCTGATGCAACCTGTCAGCTCCAGGTGACGCAGACAGGGGGCGGCGGCAGAGCGAACAATGCCGCCGAGCAGGTTGAGAATGGACACCTGCAGGTTGAAGCTGCCCGCAGTCAGGTGGGCGATGCCTGCACCTAGGTGCTGCAAACAGTGCCCCTCAATGCTCTCATTGTCTGCAATGTTCAGCTCCTGAAGGAGAGGCAGCTGGCGGAGCAGCAGCTCTGTCGTCTCCTCGGTCAGGCCGACGTTGGTCAGGCTGAGCGTGGACAGCGTTTCAAAGCACTGCACCAGCAGGTGGTATCCCCACTTGGACAACGTTGACTGGGTGCACAGGTCCACGGCTGATAAGTGGTGGTGGTGGTGGTGGTGCTGATGTTGAAAGTGATGGTGATGACTGATCTGCCCTGCACTCCCTGTTGAGGCAGTAGTGCCGGGAGCACTGCCGGCACATCGCCGTGTAATGCACCCGGTGACATCTTGCAGGAAGGCGCACAATTGCTGAGAGAGACGGTCAGAGTTTTGCAGCTGGTGGACGGTGTCGAGGAGGTAATCCAGACTGGCATCGTCCTTTTCCGTCTGCTCTTGCTGTTGCTGCTGTCCGTACGCTGGGCAGGTGAACCGAGAGAGAATACTCCACAGTGGGTTCACTGAGCCAGTGGTGGAGGAGATGGTCGCCCGGTGCAGTCGCTCCACCAGCACTGAGGGGTGCATCCAACAGGACTGCAGTCGCAGGTGTTGCAGTCGGGACAGGAAGACGACCAGCAGCGAGAGGAAAACATCATTCACTGGGTGGTGCACTAGGCTGAACTCACGAACTGAGGGAAAAAGGGCAAGGAGGTGGGCGAAACCTTGGTAGCTGAGAATCTGCCGAATGATCAGCCGGTGCCTTGGCCGGACCCTCTTCTCTTCTTCGTCGTACACCTCTTTGGACTGAAGGAAGATGTGGTCAAGAGCATTGGACGGTAATGGTTGCTGCGAAACGGAGGCACTGGAGTCTTCATAGGAGATATGCAGTTTGGGTAACGTCCGAAAGTGCTGCCCAACTGCTGCCGACCAGCTGCGGCACACTAGTCGACAGGTGAAACAGTCGTTCAGGTCAAGCTGACTGAAGATGTACAGAAGACTGTCCAGACTGTGCTGACCAGGTGGGCGGTGAGCAGTGGCAGCAGCAGCAGTAGTAGTTGGCTGGTGCTGGAGCTCTCCTGTCACCGGAGCATCTTTCCTTCGGTACTTCATCACCTCGAGCCTCGCCTGTTGGTTAAAAGAAAGTGAAAGTTGTTTTTCTAACTTCACCGTTCACTTCACTTCAGTAGCTTTGAAAGAGGCTTTTTTCTGTAAAACAAAGGCAAAAGAAAGAAAGGAAGAAAGAAAAAGGCACTGACGTCGTTGCGGCTGTTTTCGTTTTGACGGTCACATCGAAGGGTAACTTTTCTAATCTGATGTGTGACGAAAAGAGAAAAAGGTATAAATCTAACTGCTGTTGCTTCCCCTTCCCTTTCCATGTTGCTAACACACAACAGAACAATGTCGATCGGCAGTGGGCAATTAAAGTAAGATGAAAGAGAAAGTGAGTGAATGAGAGAGAGGAGCAAAGACTAAGGCAGATGCAGGTGGTGGTGGTGGTGTAGTCAAAGTTTCTGTTCTTTTTTTGTCTTCTGTTAGCAGAAATTGTACAGAGTGTGTATATTATTTTCAGCAACACAGTCGCTAGCAGTGCAGTGTGCAGCTTTCTCCCGGCAGTCTTCCCCCTTTAGCTAAAAGCTGAAAGCAAATGATCTCTCTCACTTTCTCTTTTGCCGCCTTACTTGTCAGTGGATGTTGCTGTTGGTCGAAGGTCAAGAGGTATGTATACATGCGCTTGCAGGAAGCAGACAGCAGTCGCCTGTGCGGATTAATTTCCACTCTGCCTTCTCCAGCTCAATGTCAGCTTCGTTTTAGCATTTCTCGTGTCTGCTCTTTCGGCTGTTCCGTTGTTGTTTTCTTGCTTTTTTATTGCCCTGTGCAATTGTTTCTCCTTCCTTTGCGGCAGTAGGTAGCCAGTGACCACCTCTCCTACTGTACTAAATTCAACCACCATTGGCACTGACTGGTGGTGGTGGTGGTCTGCTTTCCATCGACTGTCAGCGGCGTTGTCACTGCAGTGTCGCCTGACGCCTTCTGTAGGTGCTCGGTTCGCACCAATGCATTGCTGGTGCAATCGATGGCTGCCAAACTACCACCACCTCACGAACATCCTCTTTCACGTCAAATCTATGCCTGTTTGTGCGCGTGTTTGCCTGTGCTTGTACGTGCTAGTTGCTCAAAGCTAGTTGGTTTTTGTGCTGATTGATGTCACCTGTTGATGCAGCTGATTGGAAACGAATAAAAAGCGACTTTTCAAAGTAAAAGCTTGTTTGTATGATTTATTCAAGGTTGTATTAGTTTACCAGGCAAAACCAGCAACAAATACAGTAGCTGTTAATTTATCATGATCATAACCGTTATTGAAAAGCTGCTACTTTTGCTACAGGAATAATTTTGCAAATATTTAATGAACGCACAAACTCTCTAATAACATTATGCAATAAACAAAGAAACTTTTTCATTGATATCATCTATGTATCAATATTTGCTGTGTAAATTAATGTTTTTTAATTAATGCTAGTTACACAACACAGTTTTAAATTACTAGAAAGTTAAAATATAAAAAACTTTGAATTTACCACTACTTAAAAACTTAAAAATAAACAAAAAAGTTTTTGCTAAAATACTTTAATAAACTTTAGTTCAGTTTGCAATTTTGTCCTATTTAACTTGATATACTTTAAAATAAAAAATAATTAAACTGTTTGTCTAATTTATGACTGTCTAAAACATAAACTCTAAAATTGAGTTTTACTTTGCTAATTTTTAAATGACTAATTAAAGACAATTATTTTTAAAAATTTTATGCACTATAAATTATAATTACTATATAAACTAAAATAAAATTTATTTTGCTCCGGAAGATCACGTCATCAGTCTAACTTCAACTAATCTTTACCAATTAATTTTACAAAAAGTTGACTACAAATAAAGATATTTTAAAAAATAAATGAAAACCTATTGTTTAATGTTTAAAGTACAAAAGATTTTCTAAAATATATTGAGTTAAAGTTTTGCAACTTCTTTTAGTTTTAAAAATTACTTATAAAACATCAAAAAATCGATTGTTGAACATAAATTTTTAAAATTAAAATGACAATTTTAAACAAAACAATTACTAAAAAACTTCAATTTGTTGATTAATTATATTTGTTGTTTAGAAACATAACTTTGTTATTGCTATTGTACTTTATGTGTACTAGAAAATTTATAAACTTGTAACCACTAAGTTTTCTACATACTAAATACAAAAATTATTATTTAAATGAACTTTTAAATTTTTAAGAATAATTAAATATTAATTTGTTGCCGACCAAACTCGATCCTTTTTTTGCTTTCAGTTTTTAGTGCAATAGTTATTTTTATTTTATACTTTTAAAACGTGTTAAGTTATTTTAAATTATTTGTCTACTAACTGTTACTAAAATGTTTTCAAACTCGTTTAATGATCCAAAATACTACATTTTGTTGTATAATTTTTATCCAATAAAAACAAGAAAATATTTATTAGATTACTTCACAACAGCAAAGGAGATTTATTTGACAAAAAAAATTCCACTTTCAGTATATTTTCTTAAAATTTCAGTTATTATTAAAATGATTGAATTCATTATTGTTTTCTTTATTCCGCTATCACACAACTACCGAATGTACATTTTTGATTATTTTTACTTTGCAAAAGTTTCAAAAGAATTTAATTTGCAGTTTTGTTTTTTGTTAATAACTGTAGTTACAAACATAAATCAGTTATATTTCAAAGATACAAACAATGATTTCATTGCCATTTTGGGGCAAATTATAGCTGAAAAGAAATTAGGAAATTTTTTTATTGATAGTAAAACCAATGGGAAAAATGTAAAACATTATATCCAGTACGTTGTGGATCAGCTTGCCAAAGGGTGTGTTGTCTTTCACGGAGCGACATGTAAGTTTTTGCTTGACTCATTTAACATGGTAATTTTGAATATTCAACAAAATTTACAGATATGATAACAAGCTATATGCAATATATATATTTTGGTCTAATCTACAAACATGCTGCCCGTTTCTTTTTTACGTTTGAAGGTTTAGTTGGCTTTGTATTTATGACTTCCAACTTGCTAGTGTACTATGTAATGGCTTTCACATTCAGCAGTGTTTACCAACTAACCTGCATTTTTCAAGTTGTTTTCTCACTCATCACCTTTATTCGATTGAATCAAGCAAATAAATTGCTCACAAAAAGTGATATTCTACTAACTCGAAATAAAACTAAGAAGTCAATGTCTTCAAATGTGAAAGAGATCAACAAAATTACATCTTTGAGCAATCTCAACATTTTTTATCGGTTTCACGCAAATATTAGACAATCAATCTTCAATGCAAATACCAAATTTGGCTTCATACTAATGGTTCATATTCTGGTGTACACGCCTAGTAATGCGTTTATGGTTTTCTCAATTATTTTCAGAAACATAGAAATTGTAACCGCAATACTTTTTGTAGTATGTCTTTGGGCACAAGTTCTTTACATGTGAGACAAAAGTTAAAACGTACTTTATCAAATATTAACAGCACACATTTTATTTATCAAATTTAGATTTGGTCTTCATTTGATAACTGTCCAGTATCCAAAAAAGATCCACCAGTCTGGTGTAGTTCTTCAAAGTCTTTCAATGAAACTGGATTCCTACTCGTTCAAAGATAGAATAAAACTATCACTTATCATTCAAATGCTTAATGTGCATCGAAAGTACGGCATCACATATTTTGGTGGAGCTCAATTAGTGACTGCTGGCACATTTGTAAAATTTTTAGCTTTTTACTACAAGTTTATGGTCTATTCGTTCAAGATAAACAAAGAAAACATGCACAACAGATTTTAATAATGACTAACAGACTATTTACTTGAAGTTCTTTCAAAGTCCATCATTGGATTTGCTTTTTTGAGCGGTCACTGAGTTGATCACTTTTTGTTTATTTTATTCTTCAACTTTCCTTGTGCTTTGTGTACCTTAACCTAAAGTGGAAATTATTATTGAGCCAAAATAAAGTACACTCATCATAATTACTCTTTGTCAGCAAATGTGATAATATTGGCAAAAATTGATACACTTTCTCGTATCACTCATCAGTGCAAAGATAAACTGACAAGTAAATAGCAGCGGCAAAGTAGCTTTGTCAAAAGTTGTGGTCGTTTTTCCGACAGACACATGTCGTCAATACGACCGAGTGTACGCTCAAAGAAAAACAAAGAACTGTGCATCACATGAATGCACATGGATGTCAGAAATGCCTTAGGCTAATGCTCTTTTGCTTTCGTATAAAAGCAACTGCAAAATGAATTGATTTTTCATTCTTGCAAATATTTGAAAATCACTTTTTTCACATCAACTTGGCCGCCATGTTCTGGTTAATTCTTCAACTGATCATCTTAGTGACGTTGCTGTACTAGTAAGTTAGCTATTTCAAATTTTGTTTTAATTTTTAATTGTATGAATTTTTAGTTACATCAACTCAAAGTACAGCTACTGGTCGTCGAGAAATGTAAGAGGTCCATTTTCTATTTTTCCTTTTGGCAATCTTTTGTCGCGTGTCCGTGTTCAACCGCAAGTGATTGAGCTAGAGTACATGAAAAAGTACGGAAAAGTTTATGGCTCTTACTCAGGACTCCTTCCTGTACTGTCCATCATTGACGCTGAAGACATCAAGCAAGTTTTGATAAAAGACTTTCAACATTTTGCTGACCGTAGAGTCCTTAACACTTACAATACCGTCTTTAATCGAAATTTATTTCAAGTTGAAGGAGAGGATTGGAAAAGAATTAGATCTATTGTTTCACCTGGTAAAATTTTTTTAAATCATCTAGATTTTGATTTGAAATTCTGACATACCTATTTTACTAGCATTCACTTCGGGAAAACTAAAGGGAATGTACGGCATTATGAATATTGCTATTGAAAAGTTGATGTCTTACATGGAAGAAAGGACCAAAAGAGGTGGTTTGGTTAACACCAAAAAGGTCATTTCTGGATTCACCATCGACATTGTAAGTACCTTAGTTTTAGTAATAATAATTTTGTAATTACAAAACCTATTCTATTTTTAAGATAGCTTCAACTGGTTTTGCAACGGAAACTAACGCCAATGGTGATCGAGCAAAAGAAAGTCCTTTTGTCAAAAATGGACTCAATTTGTTCAACTTTAATCCTCTAAAAATTGCCAGTATCTTAGCACTTCCGCGACCTATTCTTGATTTTCTTGGTTTTACTGTACCTTTTCCTGAAGACTCCATTAACTTTTTCATCAATTTGACTAGACAGATTGTTCTAGAACGAAAGAAAAACAACGTCAAACGAAATGATTTAATTCAGTTGATGATCGACACCTATGCACTTGAATTCGATGGTGATAAAGATGATTACAGTCATTTAATGGCTGTTATGGATGAGAAAGAAACTCTAACTGAACAAAAACAGCACTCCACAAAAATGAAAAAGACACTTGACGAAACAGAGATAATTTCGCAAGCGGTGTTATTTTTTATAGGTAATTGATCTTACTATTAATTTTTTCTATAAAATACTTTATAACTAACTTTTGATAATTTTTTTCAAACAACTAAGCCGGATTTGAAACTACTGCCAGTGTAAGATGAATTTATTTTATTTGTAACAAACAAAAACAAAAACTAACTTTATTAACTTTTAGGTTTTAACAACAATTTTCTTTGAGTTTGCTCACAATAAGGAAATTCAAGAACGACTGTTTGAAGAAGTTTTAACCATTGCAAAAAACACCGATACCAGTAATTTAGATGAATACTTTGACCAGTTGCTCAAAAACGCTCCTTACCTGAACGCTGTTGTGTCGGAAGCGATTAGAAAGTACCCACCAGGTAAAAATTGTTTAATTTTATTTAATTTTTGTAACACAATATTTGTGTACACCAGTGGTCCGTTTAGAAAGAAGAGTTGGCTCTGATGGAATCAAAGTGGCTGGAATCCCGGTTGATAAAGGCGTTCTCATTGAAATTCCGACATATGCTGTTCATCATAATCCTGAGTAAGAGAATACTTCTCATGCAACAAAAACCTTTTTTCTAATTACGTTTTTTCAGAGTGTATCCTAACCCTGAAGTCTTCAATCCTGATCGGTTCATGCCAGAAAACAAGCATTTACTAGTACCGTACACTTACATTGGCTTTGGAGATGGTAAGTCTTATTCACATGATTATCAGTAGTTTCAATTGTTATAAACTTGTTTTTTTAGGACCAAGGAACTGGTAAAATTAGAGATATAAATTTTTATCTCGTTTTAAAAATGTATTTAAAAACTTTTTACAGTATTGGTATGCGATTCGCACTGCAAGAAATCAAGCTTTGTTTAGGGCAAATTGTGCAAAAGTACCAATTTTGCAAAGCACCTGACACACCAAAAACGCTGAGTTTCAAAAAGGGTTCTCCAATGCTTAACACTTTGCCGTTCTTTGTCAAAATATCTAAACGATGAATAATCGTTAGACTCTACCAATAAACTGTACACAACACGTACTTGTTAACAGCAAAAAATGTTGAGTGGTCAGCCAAAGTTGAGTTGAAGGTCATAAGAGACAGTTGGCAATTAATATGATTGATTGGTTTTAGCAAGTTATTTTTGAGTACAAAACGGTAGTATTTACCAATAAATTATTATTTTGCCTGCATTTTAGTTAACAAAAACAACCTCTCAAGTTATTAAGTTTTAAGTGTTTTCAGATAACGTTGCCTGCATTTGACAAAATGAATTCAACCTTTTACCAAACTATTGTTTTTCTAACTTTAGCCTTAGTTTGTTTTATTACTGTTTATTCAGACACATCGACTACTTTTTATTCTACGGAAAATGACTTACAACTTGAGTTCCGGCAAGATGTCATACGGAACATGACACTGGAAGCTTGGACTGCTTATCAAACATATGCCTGGGGTGCACGTGCACTTCGACCCGTCAGTAGAGAAGCAAGCCACTTTCTTTCTCCGCCAGGCTCTGGTCAAACAATCATCGCTGCTCTGAGCACACTGCACGTGATGGGTTTACAAAAACAGTTCAATGTGGGAAAAGAATGGGTGGAAAAGAAGCTAAATTTTACCAATATAAACTTTGAAATGAACGTTTACGACAGCATCACCGAGTACATTGGGGGTTTGCTTTCCGTCTATGCGCTGACAGGTGATTCACTGTTCCTCGATAAAGCAACACAAATAGGCAACATCATCAAAATGGCATTCAACTCTTCTACCGGACTGCTTTACAGAAAGATAATTCCCAAAACAAAGGGTGTTCCTGATAACTCGCAGCACACCTACCTCTCCTTCACCGGTCACCAGCAACCTGAACTGATCTTCCTTACTGATCACAACAACGATACTGAACTGAAAGCTAAACTGGCGCAAGTGCGTCAATTCATTGCTCAAATCGGCGTGCCTAAGGGGCATTTCACATAC
>JAALOO010001052.1_pt1 | contig 20915 bp, 13 predicted proteins | sample 7257641 | NCBI WGS metagenome assembly JAALOO01 (sample SAMN14085613, study PRJNA598686) | mite metagenome | biome: ENVO:01001000; feature: ENVO:01001002; material: ENVO:01001226; isolation source: single female mite from University of Michigan culture on fish food culture... ...
GAGAGAGAGAGAGAGAGAGAGAGAGAGAGAGAGAGAGAGAGAGAGAGAGAGGCTGGCAAAGCCGTTTGGCATTTCGCCCTACTCGTCTCACAGTGGAATGAATGAGACCGAAGAGGAGTCAAGTCAAGCAGTGGCCGACTCCTAGTAAAGGAAGAAGAAAGAAAAGGAAGACAATTTAGCGGAATCAAAGAAGAGCAAAGAAGCAGTGTTCACTGCAGAGACATTGCAGAGTTGACAATGCGAGACGAAGAGAAAAAGGAGCAGAGAATAGGCAGAAGAAGAGGCCAGGCAGTGTTTGTGAGTGTGTAGTAGATGACTCAGATTAGTGGAACAATCAAGTGTTGATGGAGCGACAGAGGGAGTAAAGGGAGTGAAGAAAGCAGCAGTAAGCGAAAAGAAGTAAAAACAGCAGCAGAGCGGCCAGCACAGAAGATAATTTGAGATAAAAAGAATCAGCTGCAAAATGAGCTCAAAGTACAGCAGCAGAAATGAACGGCTGCTGCTGCTGGTGGTGCTGAGTGGGCCGTAGTAGGATAGTAATGCCCGCTATTAGCGCAAATAATAACATGAAACCATGGGACAGCAGTGCAGCGACGAAGACGTTCAATATTAAAAGACGTTAATTTGCCTGATTCAAGGCATAGGAGAGTGGGAGAGTGCAGGAACAAAGTTCGTCGCAGACAAGGCACACAAATCAAAGGGTCTTTGCACTTAGTGAGTTGTGTTTAGTATGGTGAAGCTGCACTGCCCTTTTCTATTTTTCTTTTTTTTTTCTTTACAATCTTTTAAAACGCCTTGCTTAGTGCGAGTAAATAGAAGTTCTTTGCAGTGTAGTGCTCCTCGCCGCTGATCGCCTCTCAGCGGCAAGTGATCCCTCAAAGGAACATGCAGTACCACTCACTTGGTGATTTAGAGTAAAAAAATTTATAATTTGGAAGATACATTTAATTCAGAGACATTTTAATTTGTATTCTGCTCTCTCGCTCTGCACCGCCGTCGCACTCTGTGAGAACGACAGACGTGCGTCTTGAGCCAGAGAAAAGACAGTCATCTTTTTTGCAGTGGCTTTAATTAAAAATGAATTACTCTCCGTGGCGTTGTAGCCGACTACGATTCCAAGCGATGGCAGCCATTTGAGCCGTCAAGAACTGGTTCGACCAAAAGGAGGACTGACTGCATTCACACACAGACACACTTTCAGACAGTGTCTCACTTGCCTTCTCTTAGTTCTCCTCTTTTGCCTTTTACTTTACATTCTTCTCCTTGCTTGTCGTCGGTCGGCTCGAGCTTATTGTTGTCGGCTCAGCGTTACCATTTTTTTCTTTAAAATTTGCTTTAAAGTAAAATTAATTAAGATGTGAGTGGATGCGACGAACAGTGCTCCCATCGATCGTTGGACAGAACATAAAGGGAGAAAGGCAACGGGGGCGCCTTCTTTTCCTCCTTTTCTTGCTCACATGGCTAAGTGCCGACGAATAATTAAGTGAGCAAAGTATCACGTAAGGATCAAAAGAAAACCTTATGTAAGTGGCGCTAGTGAGCGAATGAGCAGAAGAATGAAGGCAAAGAAGTAAAGAGGAGAGAAGGACAGACAGAGGCGCCAATAATTACCACCATAGTTTGAGCCGGCGCAGGCGGCCTAATTGAAATGAAAGCACAGTTCAGCAGTGCACTCTCAGTAGCAGTGTTGTGGTGGCGTTCTTTTCCAGTTGTTGGTAATTTGCATGCAGTCAGCAGTGACTAATTGAAATCGACTGACTGGCGCAATGGTGGCGCTTTCGGTTGCTGCCTTCCCGCTCTGAGAGTACCAGCATTTCGGCACTGGGCATACAACAACAAACAAAGGTCACCGCGTAATGAACTGTGCTTTCCACCAATTCTACTACAGTCGCAAATTAGCATAGGCAATAAAATCAATTTTAAATCAATTCGACAAATAAACTAAACGCTAGTGCTCACTGCTCACGCTGACGCCTGGTGCACAGTAGATGAGAGTGCAGAGCCAGTGGCACAATTAGCCAATATGCAGTGTATTGATTGGCGCACTGGCTGCCAGGCATTGAGGGCGCATCGTAACGAGATAAAGATGAGCAGCTAGGCAGACAGTGCAGACAGTGTCTGGCCCACACGGCGTCCCTGTCTGCACGCAAGTAAGCAGCTTGCTTTGAATTAATTCTATTACTCCGATTGGACTTCTCGCATAAGAAGAGAGTGAAAGAAAGGAACACAAACATCAATCCGCGAAAGGAATGCGTCTAATTGAAAGCGATCAATAATGAATGCCCAATCACTCCTGCTCACAATTCTACTGCCCACAATAGTCTTGCTGGCAGCAACATCAACAGCAAGAACAGTTTGGCCAGCTTCGAGACCCACTTTGCCGTACTGTGCCCTGCAATGGATCGCCGAGTGCGTGCCCTGACGATAACTTATGCGTAACTCAGAGTGTAGTGTTGTTGCTGCTGCTGCTGCTGCTGCTGCTGCTGCTGCTGCTGTTTCTGCTGTTTTCTCTGCTTTTTTGGCCATGTTCTTTATGTTCCTCACTCTTTTGCCCTTGTGATTGCACTGGCACAGTTTTTGTACATTGGAAAGTCAGCACCATCCGCACATCACTTATCTCCATCTCAAAAGCATGTCAATGATTGCCTGTCGAATTAGGCTACAATTAGAGCAGCAAAGCTAACTCAATTAGGTCGGTGCAGTTTTGCACTTTCTCTTTTGGTGAGCCTCGTTTCTGATGGAACACCATTTGGCGATTGATCTGACGATTCTAGCAATGGAGAGAATATAGTTTGCAGCTGCAAAAAAACCTTTCAGATAGAGGGCAAGTGGCTTCTCTGACCACGTAGAGTCATGTAGCACGTAGATTCAGAGGTTTCGATTAGTCCCTGTAGTAATTAGATTACCGATAAGCGTAGTGGGAATGAATTGTCTATTCATGAATCTCATCTTCTTCTTCTTCTTCAACTCCTGCAGGACCCACCCGACCCGCGCGTACTGCCCGAAGAGCTGGACTATGGAGGCTTCGACGTGGCCTCCACAGGCCCCGAGCGACTGAGGCGCGTCCGAGTAGGCTACTACCAGTGGGCGCCCTTGATTCTGCTAGTGCAGGGATGCTGCTTCTACGTGCCCTTCCTCGTGTGGAACTCCTGCGCGCACAACGCCGGAGTGAAGTTACGTCGTCTGCTGAAGAAGGCGTCGGACATCTCCTCACTGCCGCCCGGCTGCCAGCAGCGAGAGGCACTGCTGGCGGAGTTCGTCGACCAGTTCCACACGCTGGTGACGGGGGAGGCGGGCTGGTGCACCGACCCCTCCTGTCGACTGCCTCTCTCCTGCCGCTGCTGCGTCGGCGGCCCTAGCCGATACCTGTGCCTCCTCTACCTCTGCGTGAAGAGCCTCTACGTGCTCAACGTCGCCCTGCAGTTCATCCTCCTCGGCTCATTCATGGGCAGGGGCTTCCTCCGCCACGGACTGGAGCTCCTGCGACGCTTCATCATCGAGGGCGAGTGGTGGGCGTCGCCCCGCTTTCCACTTCAGACGCTGTGCCAGGTGCGCGCGGCCATCCAGGGCGGCCTGCGCACCTACACCTGCCAGTGCGTCCTCCCCATCAACGTCTTCAATGAGAAGATCTTCTCCGTCGTCTGGTTCTATCTGGCGTTCCTCATGCCTTTGAACGTGGCCAGTCTCTTCTTCTGGCTCTGGCGGACCTTCCGCTGTAACCGCCTCGCCTACGTCCGCCTCTGCCTCTGGCGCACCCGACTCGTGAGCATGGCCGAGGTGGGCCGGCTGGCGCGCAAGATATCAACCTCCTACCTGGGCTGGGATGGCGTCTTTGTGCTGCGTATCATTGAGCACAACCACGGCTCCATCATGGCGACGCTCATCGTCAGTCGGTTGTGGGAGTTCTACGCCAATCAGATGAAGATGCAGGAGGACGGCGGCGGGGGCGGCAACGGCTCCGACGTGGAGGTGGGTAGTGTCGCCTCGGTGGGCGCGCCGCCCTCCACCTCCTGGCACTCCTGCCACGCCGCCGCCTGCCACGCCACTGGCCACCACCACACCGCCTATGCGCCACCGACGCCCTCGGGACCACACGGTCATCACGGCCAGCAGACGATGACTGCGCCGCGCCCCAAAAACATTCCGCCAAATGGCTTCTGGAAGTGACACTGGCTCTAGCCACCCACAGCCACCACCTACTGCCATTCACCACTACCACCACCCACTGACCAGACATTTGCTCCAACCTTCCTTCTCCTCATCTTCCTCCTCTTCATCTTCCTTTCTCATCTCCTCCTCCTTTTCTCTTCCTTCTTCTTCTTCTCCTTTTCTTCCTCATCTTTTCTCAAACTTTTTCTTCTCTTTTTCTCTCGCTCTTCTCCACTTTTCTCCTCTCCCTTCTTTTCTCAACTCCAACTTCATCTTTTTCTCCTCATTCATTTCCATTCATCACCCCCATAAGCCTTCAACAAACTTCAGTTATATAACTCGTAATTTGCTCTTTCAAATCTCTCTTTTTCAGTCTCCTACCGACCGCACTGCTAACTTTTCTCTCTTCTCTTTTCTCTTTCCTTTATCTTCTCTCCTCTTTCTCTCTTCAACCCGGAACTGACACTCGTTTTCCCGGATCGATCCAAATGGCGCCATCTACGCGTACAGTACTGTACTTTTACTCTTTATACAGTTTCATTGTTTATCATCTGCCGAATGATGTACCATTTGCTTGTACACGTTGATTAGAGTGATTTCTATTCTACGGCCCGCGTGCGTGGCACCCGTTGACGATTGTTCCGTGGTTCAAAGAGAGAGACTCTCCAGAGTACAAGAGTATAAGCAGCTCTCCACTGCTGTCGGTGCAAAGATGATGAAGAAAGGGCAGAGGGGCACCGAGCCGCCTGCCTGGCCCACCAAGTCTGACCATGCAAAACCGGCGAAGCAGCCGTCAGGCGAGCCCCAGTGATAACCCCGACTAGTTGTTGATCACTCTCTTTGTTGACCATTATGTTGCTTGTTATGGGCTGACCACTCTCCTCGGCACCGCCCACTTGACGCCACTCGCAATTCCTCTGGTTTGTTGCCTGCGAGTCTTGCGATCATCACCTAACCGAAGTGTTTCTTTGTACAAGACTGCATTTTGATTCTTACCTGTACGAGTCCTCTACCTGACAACTACTATTTACTGTTTATTGTCTAAACTTGATTAACTTTCTAGGTGTTTCTCCTTTTTCTTTTTCCTTCTTTTACGTTGACCTAACTTCTTCACAATACTTTTGATACAGAGATATCCCCAGCCTCGGTCGGTGTTTTGTTTTTGTGCGCTTTGTCTGTGTAAAGAGCACTGCACTTGGACAACCGAGGAAAGCGGCTAAGCGTTTGCCGTTTGAGGTTCTCTATTTTTTGTAATCAAAATCATACTAAACAAATACATACACATTTACATTGACATCAACACATTCACCTTTTACACAACACATATTTCTGACACAGGTAAGGTTGAGCATGGAAAAAGCACCACTTCTAAACTGCCTAATGAAGCACAAAACAGCCGTCAATGGAAAAAGTAAGCCAAAACAAATCATCTTTTTCAACTCGTCGTTTTAGTGATATCTTCTTTTAAAAGTACATCACAGTTTATTATTTTTTAAAACTTGATTCTAAATTTCTCGTTTTTACTTTTGCTCGTCGGCCTTATTTTCAATTTTCAATATGAGTGTAGAGAGAAAACTTGATTTTGAATTGTACTTTTTCCCTTCATGAGCATTAAACCACACCGCTTTGTAGTTTGTCTCTTTTGGTTAAAGTCTGTTTGTCAACTTAAACTTGTATATATTAGCTAGTAGTGCTGTAGACAGTCAATCGCAATGCAATGTTTGCTCGTACACTGCCGCCTGACACTGCTGAACTGCATGATTGTTGTTGAATAATGCTACAACACTGCCAATCAACAATGTTTTTTAATGAAAACCCAAATTTTGCCTGCTAACTTCAACACTCCAACTTCAGAGACTCACTGTTGACTTCACTGCAGTGAATTTGCCTTTTTACTCACTGCCGCTGACTTGAAGCAGTCGCCCTCCCTCTCTTTCCCTCTAATTCCCACCCTCCTTCTCTTCCTAGGTCAGCAGTCGGGCAACCGCAGTTGAGTGCTGAAGAGCGGCAAAAAGACTCGAATCATTTGGCCTGAATTGAGTGTTTTCCTCAGCCGCCTAAGTACTACCAGCCAGCACCACAACCGCTTTCCTTGTTATTATCTTCATACTGTTGTGAATTAAAATTCACTCGCACTGAGTGCATTCACTCTTTTTGGCGGTTTGCCCCAGACAAACTCCACAGCAGCAGCCACTGCCGACCACCAGCACGACCGCCTTTTGTAGGAAGTGCACGGGCAGAGCACGGCACTGCCGCCGAGAGCACTGTCAGTCTCTGTCAGCGAGATGCTCTTCTTGCGAGACGTTAGGAGTGCGCCAACGCGTGTCCCAGCGTAATGAAGGATGGAATTAATCACTTAGGCAAAACAATTAGAGCACCAGACTGCTGCCAGACTGATAGTCGACTATCAATCAAAGCCAACTTATGCCTTACCCGCTAATTTGCCGGGACTCGCACATTTGCTTCGATTGGGCTGCAGCCGCCAAATGGCACCCAGGCAATATGCGTTTGCCACACTTTACAGTTGCCTCTTCCTCCTGATAGGGTACAAAGAAAATTAGTAATTTTTATTAATACAAAAACATAAAAGCAATACGAACAGCAGTGGCAGCAGATAAACGTTGCAAAGTTAGAAACAATATTTTGTGTGGCTCAAAGAACTGTAGCCACAGCAGTGCTGCTGCTGCTGAGTGCTCCTGTCGATGATCGATGGAGTAAGGGCAACAAGAAATGAGTATCGGCCAAGCCCACACACACATACAAACACACCGAGTGCCTTTTTGCAGCATCGCATGTCGCGCGGGCATTGCGAGCAAATCGCCTGTAAATACAACTGTACAAGGTACGAGAAGCCTTAGTACCAGATCCCTGTAAATAAACCTCACAATCCATTTAGAAGTAGTTCAAATATTTGACTTGATTAGTTTAAAGTCGATGTCCAAACTGATGACACGACGCCACTCACCAAATGTCTTTCAGAAATATAATGCGCGCGCTTCGTTTTTCACTTTGTTTTATTCATTTTTCTCTCTTTATTTCGTTTTGCCGCCGCCGCCGACAATCTTTTGTTTATTTTTTTCAATTCTAATTTAGATTTACGTTTATTTGTTATATTCTTTTTGTCTGTTTTCTGTTCAGATTTAACTTGATTTTAACTGAAACTTGTTTTTTTTAAATTTTTTACTAATTGTCATAACTGAAATCAGTATCAACCTTTACTTGCTTACTACTAGTCATTCTAAGACTATTCTTTAAGCTAAAAAATAATGTAGTTTACAAACAGACGGCAATTGAGACAAACAGAGGCGCGTGCACATTGACAAGCAAAGTGCTCCGTAGTGTTCCGAATTCACTAGAGAAATTAGGAGTTGCCACTTTTGATTTATTAACTCTGTCACCTAGGCTAGTTAATGCAAATGTTAATTATTGCTCGACTAATCGAACGCTAGTCGACCCAATAGACTTTAGGCAGTCAGCTGGCTCTACTTTCTTCATCGACGGCAAATTGTGCTTCACACCCAGTAAGCCCTTTTTGGGTTCACTCTACCAGTGCCGAAGAGGGGTGCCAACTGAGACAGCACACACACACATTTTCACACACGCATCGACTACCCCAAATACATACAGTCATTGTAAAACAAACGCACATGGCAAAGACATCGAGCAACGGTCACACCGAGGCAACACCCATTCCGCAGACTGAGTGCACTCGGTCTCCTCTCCAATCGACAGCCGTCGGTGTGCTCCGTAGTTCCAATGTCCACGACGACCACGACCGCCACTACCACTACCAGCACGACCAGCACCACCATCCCCACTATTCATCTCGCCACCTCTGCTCAGAACACATTTCCCCTCCTCGACTGACTATTGGTCGAGAATCTCCATCAACCGCCCTCAACTTTACACACACACTCCCACCACCTGACACATAAACGCCCACACAACCACAACTGACACAGACACCAACACTGACACACAGGCAACAACAGCAGCAACAGAACAACAGTCTCAATTTGTTAATTTCCTGCTTACTCTGTAATTACGCATTGTTTCAATTATACCTTATATATCATTCTTTTTAAATGTAATCTAATTTTTAATTTATTCTACCAATAAAAATATTACAAATTAAACTATGGCAAAAAAGGCTGTGCTGTCTGCTTCTTAGCAGCATCGTTTGCCCTTACTACTGCATTGATACATGAGTCGAATACTTAGCAGTGAAGGTGGCGAAAAACGAGCACGAATAGACTTTTTGCACAGGAAAACTTTGAGGTTAAGTCTGCTAAAGACACACACACACACACATACTACAACTCAAGTGCGTCAGTGTAAAATGGCAGATGTAATTGGGCAGTTGCAGCATCTGCTGTCAACTGACAGCAACGAAGAAGAAAGCGACAGCAGCAGAAAACCGTTTTGGACAGTTTGGACATTGGCAGTTGGGAGGAAAAAAAGAAAGAAGGTTCAGAAAAAGGAAAAAAGAAGATGAAAACTGAAAAGAGAAAGTGCAGCTCAGCAAATTGGCGGTCGGTGGCAAGTGACTGTCCATTTTATGGATTAGGTTGCACGGCATAATTAATTGGCCTTCTTTGCGGTTTGGGTTACATCGACGTTTGCTTTGATTCAATTATGACAGCCTACGAAGGCGACTTGTGTTCTTGCTACGACCAAGTTAATTTATGTAACGCAAACATTGCTACAAACTAAAAGAAAGACTGCTCACACACAAAAGCCGGCTGGTGCCCCAGCGTTGTCTTGAGCCAGTGCTCAATGTCAGTAAACAGTGCAAATTCAATTTTAACTCGCAAAATAATAATGGAATAATTTATTGCAATTTTCTAATTAGCGCTCGGTAAAGCGGACGGTGAATAATAATTTATATGCACCAAAATGGCAGTCAGTGGTACACAGTGGCATTGTGCAGCTTGGAAATAGCAGACACACACGACAGGCAATGTGAAACAGAGAAAAGGCAAAAAATGACGTTATACAATGGAACAAATTGATGCCAATATTGCAACATTTTAGTGTCGTTGATGTTTGTTTGCTTTTTAACTGCAACCACACACATCTACACAAACATCCTTTGAGTCATTTGACGTCGAAGGACTGGGCACATTGCGCCCATTCAGTCCTGGTCACATGTATTCCCCACTGTATATAGCAGTGATTCGGTGACTCGGCCATGACTCCCTGCAACATGGCATCACCAGCAGATTGTGCCAAAGATAGGATCTCTCTTTGATTTTGACTAACAGTGGCCACAGCAAAACAACAGCAGTCACAAGTCACAGCTAAAAGGCAAGCAAAAAGAAGAAAACTTCCTCCACTGTTCCTGCCTGCCTATCAACTTGTCTACTTAATTAATTGAATAATTAATAAAATTTATGACAATTCAGTGTATTGTTAGAAGGAAGCATTTGGTGGTAACCGTTTGCCAACTTGCTCCATCTTGGCCCACACGCGACATTACAGTGTGCTACAGCAGTTTTCAGTAAGCTTTCACACACACACTGCTCCTTTGCGCCATCGTGTCGGTGTATGTGTTTGCATTATTAAATTTATACATTAATTGAGAGAAAACGTAAAAAAGTAAGGAAAAAAGTTGATCAAATTGAGAGAAACCGTACCCAGCCGGGAAGGAAGTGTAAGCATCAGAGACGCCTGGTCGCCACCACGTTCGGCCCATCGCCATTTGCGCCAATTTACAATTTCACAGTGAGAGTAAGGCATATGCGACGCATAATAAGTGATCAGATAGCAAGCAGTAGCAAAGTTTGCCTTCCTGCATGGCTGATGTTTCGCTCATTCCCTCTCCTTTTTCCTCTCTTCTGAATTGTTGCCCACAGAAAATGGATAATTGTTCGACACCAGTGAAACTCAAACTAACATTTGGCTTAGGAGAAACAAATGAGAAACACGCCAGGCAGCAGAAGGACGCGGCAGTGAGATATTTGCCGATGAAGGCATACCGACAAATAGAGCAGAACTGTTAGAGGATGCAGAAAAAAAGAGGGAAAGAGAGGAAGAATGAGGGAGTGCAGGAAAGAGTGAGTCGGTTAGGAAAACTGGCTGTGAGGACCCAATGTGGAAACGGACCGAGAATGGTGCAATCAATTTGGAAGACTCGCCCAGTAGAAGGGAAGGGCACAGACCGGTGCCGATGGGCTGCACGGTGGGCACTTCTGCCAGAGAGGACCGCATGCCACCATCACCGAAGAACAGCAGCAGAAAACTCGCCAAATAATTGAATGCTTTCGATGCGGCCATAATTCTCGCATTTGTTGCTGCCTCTCTTTATTGCTGCAATAACTCAACAGTGCAGCGATAAATTTTTGCGATTAAAAGGTTTAATTAATTTGGCGATACTATTCGATACAATTGCCTGCCTGTTCAGACACTCATTTGTTTTTTCAGCAGCAGTAGTAGTATAGTTTCCATTGAGTGCTATGTTTTTACTATGGTTACAATAAAGTTTCATAAAACTCTAATCAAAATGCAGACGATCACTAGAAAGTACCTCTCCAACTTGTGGTGTTAGTTTTCCCTGGTCATCAAAAACTTAACTGTCGCATTTCTTACACTTTGCAATTTTGTAACTTTTTCGTTTTACTGTCCTATGCAAAATAATTCAAGCCAAAAACATAAATTAAAGCGCACATTTAATCATATTAGTATCCAGTCAGTATAACAAACTTTAAAACTACTAAATGGTCAGTGGTAATTTGAAGTTGTCTAAAAACAAGTTTTTTGTCTGTTTACCACTAGGAACGCAAAAAAAGTCTCTGCTATCCAAAAAAAAGTAGAAACTAAAAAAGAAAGTTTAGCCCAGTTTGAAGTGCCAAGAAGTTGGTGCAGAGTGACATTTACACGCAAGAACTGGCGGCAAATGGCTAGGACAGCCACAAATGAACTTCTAAAAGAAGAATCTACAGCCAAAGCTTGCCAAGTTAGAAGAGTTAATATTTCGGCACAGAAATTTGCATGCTAATTAATGCAACACATGCTATATTAGCACGCAAAGATTAATAGTAAACAAGAAAATTTATTTCAAGACATTAAGTCGACACGGCAAAAGACATTGCGCGGTGAACTTGCAAAATGGCCTTCTAACTTTTGTCATTCCAGACGAGGTTTCTCTAAATCTAATCGCTGTATAAAATGCAACCATTTTGCGGTTTTCCTCTAACTGCTTTCAGTCATGCTATTTGTACAAATTTCATTTTTAGAAACTTTTTATAGTTTTGTTTCATGTAAGTCACCTAGGTATTTTAGTAGCTGTTTACAGTTTTTTAGTTTTTGTATAGTGTGTCACATTTGCCAAAATATCTATTATAAAGCAGTTAACAATGATCATGTTTTTTCTCAAAGGTAAAAAACCTTTATTTTGTTTATCTTTTACATCAGAAAAATGTTAAAAGTCAAAACAAATAATTTTCTATAACTTTTAGTATTTTCATCAGCAAACATCACACATAATATGAATCACTGTCAAACGAAAACGCGGGTTTAACGGACTGGCCTTTATAATCTGCTGCTTTTATGCTGCAAAAAATGTCATGTGCGACACAAACACTCACATTAACACAAAATGGAATAAACTAAATCAAAAAAGCAGAGTAATAAAACTAATGAAAAGTTTGATTAATTAATTCGTTGCCAATAAGTGGCGCCAGACAGGCATCAGTTTGACGGAGAAACAGCAACAACAGCAGAGTATTCTCAATGTTGCACTGACTGCTCTTCTTCATCTTCTGTCAGTCGATTGGCCGAATTATTTGAAACCGGCGTCAGTGCTAAGCAGCAGGCGCCCTTCTTTGCACACCCCGTCATTACCATTGTTATCACTAATGTCGCCTTGTCGATTCTAATCTGCTCGCGTTTTTTTCCTGCTGTTGTTGCTTGGCCTTTTCATTGTGGCGCCTGTTCTCCTTGACTCTACATCAGCAGTGTAAAAGTGTCAGATCGACACGATGCAGTGACGTCACAATTACAAAGTCAAACAGCGATACCATTTATCTGTCAGAGCAGTGTGTCGAAAGCAAAAACGATAAATTTTTTATTTGGACACAGAAACACACATACACACGCAGACATAGGGACCGTTGAGAAAAAGCAATGTAATATCTAAATCAAGTACGAAGTTGTGCCAAGTCGGCCTGTGCTGTCATCTGGCACTGTGTTGTTGCAGGCCGTCAAATCGACTTGTCAAGTGAACGAGCAAATTGGATTGGGCCGATTGATCGAGTCAAAATTTAAATGCTCCCAAGCCAGGACAACACCCATGTAGCAGGACGGAGAACAAAGGCGACAATGAAGCGCGTCACAGTGCTAGACAGCAGACATTGCTGGCCAATCTATTAATTAGTGCAAGCATTCAGCAAGAGTGAACACTCGGCTGCAGACATGGTCGTTGCAGAAGGGCGCTTTGACGCCTCACTCTGTCACTTTGTTTTCCCTTTTCTTCTTTCTTCTTTTTCTTTCTCCTTGTTTTTTTCTATTTTCTGCCATACGTCCTCTCCAAATGAGCTTAGTCGGCGAGGCAAGTGTGCTAGTAGAGAACAATTTTAAAATGAACGTTCACACTGGAAAAAAGTGTTTTGAGGGAAAAGAATGGCAGTTCTGCTGTAAATCCCAGTTCAAAGCTGACATATATTCACTAAGATAGATTAATGGAACTAGTGAGTTTGTCGATATTGGCCTGGGCAAGCTTGTAAACAAGATAACCGAACGGTACACAGCAGAGGACAGAGCAAGTGCTGGCGAATAAATCAAAGGCAAGGATAGGCACGCAATGGTGAGCTCAGCTGTGCTTGGCAAGAGAACGATGAGCTAAATCATGACAGGTAAGCAAACGTTGAGTGAGTTGGCCACTTTTCCCAGTGTCGACCAGAAAAACTCTGGCCTCGATTAATCTAATGAAATCGGCCGCTAATTGCAGTGTCCGACAACAGTCAGTAGTCCACTATTCTTCACAGGTAGTGGAAGAGAGGCTAGCAAGAAAAGGGAAAAGGGATAGAGAGAAAGATAGAGCGAGTTGGGAAAAAGAACTGCAAAGAGTGGAGAGCGGTCGCGTCATGAATTAATCAGCAAGACAATCGGACCCTGCTAATTCCCATGATCAGAGCCAATAGAGCGCACACTGGCTGACTGTCTGGCTGGCTGGCATTCCAGTCATAGCAAGCAAATGAGTAAATAAATAAATGTCGATTCGAATTAAATCGACAATTAGGAGAGTGGTCATTCAGTTGCCCAAAGTGTGCTGGTGATTATAAATCAGCAGACTGCATGGCAAGAGGACAGACAAACAAACCGACAGACAGACAGAGAGAAAGAGAGAAAGAGAGAGAGACTTGTGGCAAGGCTAAATATGGCTTAGAAAGGACATTCATTGCGCTTTAAAGTGGCGTACAATTACTTGAAGGCAAAGTCAACGCTACTAAACATTGAAAGAACTTTTTGTGGTGACAAATTAAGACGAGCAAATGGCATTCGATTAAGCGAAGCTCACTTTGCGGTGCAGCAAGCTAAAGAAAACAACGACAGCAAAAAACAGTCAAAACGTTTGAAAAATAGAACAAAGCAATGTTTGCAGCAAATTGACCAAAAATGTAGCAATTTTAAATTAATTAACCAACACAGTAGACAGCGATGGTGGTGTCCACGATTAAGGAGCCAATTCAATTAGGAGCGTTGCTTGTTTGTCAATTCGATTCAGCTAAGCTTGCCAAACGAGCAGAAAATGGTCGTATTGCTAAGTGAACGAGAATGTCAATGAGCACATCGAATCGCTTAATTGAATCACAATCGAATTAAATGCAGCAGTAAAGCCAGCAGCTGACTAACCACTGAGCATGCAACCGAGCTGACCAGCAGCAACCAGCGCGCACCACTGCGCCTATCGAATGAAAAATAGAAAAGCACTGCTTGTCAAAAGATGCCGTGCTACAAAGGGAAACCTGGTCAATAGAAGAAGTGATATTTAGTTTTAGGGTTTTTGAGAACAAAAACTGCAGTTTGCCAGTTAGGTTGTGTTCGGCCTTCTGCAAATGCTCACTTTACATCCGGACAACAGCAGCAGAACTGTGTTTTTTCATTCACTTATCAGCTGTACAGCAGCAAATTCGGTCATATTCTTCAAGTGTAGTCAAAGAGAAGAGGACAATGGCAAATCAGTGCGCCTAATTCACGACAAATTGCGACAAAAATGGTAGGAAAATGTTTTCATATGCTGCACAAGTGTCTGGTGGTTATTTCAAGTAGTACATTTCTTAAGAAGGAGGAATGTTTATTCAAGTCATGTTTTGAGTCAATCAAATTTACTTAACAGCCACAAGGACGCAGAAAGGGAAATATTTGCAAAAATCGGTGAAGCATTGATTCGGCGGACGGTGTCCGACTGACGACGCGTGCTGTGTGGCAAGTGAAAGTGCGCCAATCCTATTACCGTGCTGCTATGCTCTTTCCTTGCCACCGATTTGACGCGCCAAAGATTGTCATAAGTAGCTTTGCCGCATGAAGCAGCAAAAAGCAGGCAAGCACGACAACTTCTACGAATACTGCAACGGCTGCTGCTGCTGCTAGCTTTGCTTCAAAACTACACTACACGCATTCTCGGGCCTTGTTTTCTATTCTCCGTCTTTGTGCTATTCTTTAGGAGCACCAATTGGACAATGTGCACTCGGTGAAGTTAATCAATTTTACAGTAGAACATTTGGAATGCAGTCAACGGTCTCATCCTTCAAATCGTCTGCACTTGAAAGTGCTTCTGTTCTCCCTCTTTTTTCCATTTTAGCTGCTTAATCACAGAACAGGCATCGATATCTGTCACAAGCCTACTCAGTTTTGAGCATTATTTTTTTGCATCCTCTGCAACTCGTGGTACATACCCCACTCGGGCAACTGTGTCTAGGCAATTATGCGCCCCAATAAACGCAGTAAATCGTCGAACACTGTAAATATTTATGCCATTGACGCCAATCGATTTATAATAAGCGTTTCGACTGGTCTGGTTCACAACGTGTCAGCAAACAGTGTTGCAAATAATTGCAACTCGTAGACTTGCACTGATACACTCCAACAGACAGTCACGACGGGCAAGTGCAAAGCGTGCTTGAAAACTGCAGCACGTAATTTAAATTTATCGAAAACTTTTATTGTCGTTATTAATGTGAAACACTTCTGCGCTGTCATACTTTTGCCTAGAGAAAAGTCAGACAAGCTAAAGTTAAAAAAAGTAGAAAAATGTAGGGGAAAGTGAGTTGTGATGTTGCAGACAGAATTCCGTGGCAATACCCACCCCTCCCTTTTTCACCAGATGCTCTACTGACCGATGGCGCATTGAGAAGGGTTTTGCACATTTAAAAGAAACCAAAACACACAAACACAAATACAGACACATAGTGGCACCGGTGACGAGGTCATTAATTTCAGTTAATCTACTGTACGAGGCAAAAATCAAAGTGTTGACCAAGAAGTAAAGTAGGAAATCTACTAAAATGAGCAAAAAAAATTAACGCACTCTAGCTCCGTCTGCTAGTACGTGTCTGTGATAAATCACTCAGCCAGGCAAAAATTAAATAAATAAATTTAAAGTGAAATTAGCGAAGCAACGAACAGTTCGTACAGTGATAAATGGCACTACAAGGCAGCAGAAAGACAGAAACAAAAGAGAAAAAGAGAAAGTCAAAGTACGCCAAAACAGACAACGGCAGTAGCCGTAGAAGTGACTTTGGCAGTGGTAGAAGTTAGGACTGACCGGCCATTAGCGCCACTAGGTCAACACTTGAGTTTGCATTAATCTTGAGTGGCATTATAATTTTAAACAAAATTAATTTATGTTCACAGTGTGCTCCGACACAATGTTGAACGGTAATGCTGCTGCTATTTGGTACTTCAACAACTTGTGCAAACAGATATTAATAATTTATAATAGATTGCCTTCTTTCTTCAAATTAAAACATTCTTCAAATTATCAAATTTTTTTGTTTAGTAGTGGTTATAAAAAATTTAGGTTCCTCGTTAACGAGCTCGTCATAGATTGCTTCAAGAACATCGTTAGAAAACGGGGCGGGAAAAAAATGATGAGGCAGAGAAAATAAGAACAGCTAAAATGGTACAATGTTAAAAGAACAATCAGAAAAAATAAGACGCAGAGCGGACACTGAAAAACCTCAATATGGCTGTGCAAAATCAAATCAACTTTGTGCTAGGCTTTTGACATGTCATGAGAAAAGCATAGAGTAAAGAGGACCAGATTTTTTCTAAAAACTGCACAAGGAAAAGGAGAGTTTTTAACTGAGACAAGCATTACCATAATTACACCATTAGATAGAGTGAGGTCGTAGAGATCGTCTGACAGTGCAGGAACGTCTTTTTGGTGGCCACCACTGGCTACCTTTGCCGCTGCACTGCAACCGACATTGCTTTGTCCGAGCAGCAGTAGCAGCCTGCCTCTCTGGCAATGGCATCCTTTCATCATCTGCTGGTCATAATCGAGTCATTCCATTACAGAACATTAAACGCCGCAATAAGGCACAGTTAGAAAGAGTGAGCAAGCAGAAGCATTCAGGAGCTGCTGGCATCAGTCAGTTGTACACGCTGAAATGTTCTTTTTGTTCTTTCTTCCATTTGCTTTTATGACTTACTGTCGAGCCAAGCAGAAAAGCCAGAACGACCACAAGAGAATATTGACGCCGGAAGAAATCAGGCTTAATTATGGAAATTATTTTAAATTTACGTTATTCATTTAGCATGCGCCAGTGCTGATGGCGGCAATGAATTGCCTTAATATCACTGTTGACTGAACTTTGCCAGCTTAGCTGGACAGCTAATTTTAAACTGAAATTGTCAAACTGTACCAGAGACTTGACAGTGTCAGTTCTGTAAAGCTGACTTGTGCTCTACTTTTTCGACAGCATGCAGAGGGCACGCAGTGGACAATAGGCAAATGCAGAGTAGAAAGTGGCGTTGATGGTGAACTGTGAAACAGTAGATTTATGGCGACTCAAGGCTGCAACCAACGGTGAGTCCATAAATCGAATCGGTGTAATTATCGAAAGTTGCTGATTGGCCTGGACGCTGGCCTAGAGTGCAAGCGATGTCATCAATATACGGTGAAACTGCTACTGCTGTTGCAGCAGAGACAACGACAACGACAGCCAGCCACGATGGACAGCAGTGCCAGCAGCCTAGATAAAGGCCAATTGAAGGCAGCAAGGCAATTAATTAGCCAGATCAACTTGCCTCCAGTGGGACGACACACTTTTCCTCTCCCGCTCTCACTTTCTCTCTTTCTAAACTAAGCCGAACACAGGAGGATACAGAAGACAGTAAATGGACAGCTTTCTGGCAACGTCCTCGTTCTGGAGCGTCGCCACAGCTCACTGACACAGCTGCTTTGCGATCAATTATTAAAGTGAACAGCAAATTCAATTAGTGAAACTGCTTTTAAAATAAACAAAATTCAAATAAATTTTTAAAATTTAATTAAATTTTTTACTAAGTTGTCCACATCTACAACTAGATTCAAACAGTTGACGCACTAGTGAATGTGCATTTTTACTGCGGGCAAGTGCAAATGAAGAACACTTTGAAAGTTTGTGTGATTGGTTTTAATTTGCGTTTCTAAAAAAACAGCAAACATTGGTTGTCAGGCATGCCAAAATCTAAATGGTAATCTACAGACCCTCATTTTTTTTCAAAATCTAATTTAATCACGACAACATTTGTTTATTCTTAACTTTGCCTATTTTAAACAAACATTTTTGAAAATAACAAGTTTTACCAATTTTTTTTAAATTGGCAAATATTGTTAAATGAAAAAGTTTCATGAAAAAGCAAAGGTAACGTTCTTGAAGTTACAACATAATTATAGCTGCTGAGCTATTAAGTATATCAATTTGCACTAATCACTTCTTAGTAAAGTAGTAGTGAGGTAGTGAATAATGTGCAAAGCACTCTTACTCCAAATGCTACTTACACGTGTAGAAGGGATAAATTGCGCCAATTATAATTAGCAGCACTTAACCGAGTAACTCTAACAACTCTGCAACCAGAAAATGCTAGTTTAGCAACAAGAAACGACCAAGTTTGCCTGAAAATTGCGCAATAATTCAATTGTGCTACAAAAATTGACGTTAACCACTGGGATTTACTTGGGTTTGTGACTTGATGGCTGGTACTGCCTTAGTAGGTCGAGTGGTCAAATGATGAGCCGGTCGAAGAGGACGAAAAGCAAAGCAACTCGAGATTTATGCGAGCTTTCAAGAACAGCACTCCACTCTGCAGCACCAGTTTCAGCTGCAGTGGCAGTTCATCAGATTGTAATTAGATTTCATGGATGTGTGGCTCGGTGTGAGACTGCATTAATATTAATGTCCGCTCCATATCGGCGACACAAACTCGACTGCCTAGCTGGCGTCAATTATTATCGATTGCGATGAGTTTGCTTGCTTCGTTGATATGCTTTGGTGTTTATGCCTTTCTAATGTACGCCTGAATATGAGTGCGAATATGCTTCTTGGTAATCCACTGTGTGTTGCCTGCAACTGGACTCTGCAGTGGTTCGATGACGGTGAAGAGTCATCGAGCTGTGCTTGTCAATGGACTCGAGAGATGGATGGTGGCTCAATGAAGAAGAGGACACAAGAGCACTCCACTTTGGCCTCTTAGTTCCGACCGGCAGCTGCACTGACTGCGGCTAATCCAATTGACAGTCGGCATAAATGTTTGGTAAGCAGCAGTCAACAATAGTCATCATGGGAGTGTTTGCAATGAGGGCGAAGAACGTACAATGTGGATACTGCATTATGAGCTTGCATTATAAGCGGAGCGAGCACGACTGAGTCGCAGTCTATTTCAGTATATTTCAAGGCAGTTTTCTTTCTTCGCTTCTTCATCCTTGCTCTCTCATCAATGACCAGTGTTGGTTCACTTCAAGTGCAGTTGCTCAGCATTGCTGTGCTGTCACTTCAACGACAGCTGTACCACAACCGAAGTCTAAGTGGAAGCACCGTCCAGCCTGCATATGATTTCGTTATTGTCGGCGGTGGCGCTGCCGGCTGCATCGTTGCTAGCAGACTCTCAGAAAACCCCAATGTCCCTGTACTTCTCTTGGAGACTGGAGGACCGCCAACCATAACCAGTGATATTTTGCCAGCGTTCTACTACTTTAACTACAACTGGGGCTACCTCACTACACCTCAAAAGTACAGTGCTTTTGGCATTCGAGACCGGCGTGTTTTTTACCCTAGAGGCAAAATACTCGGGGGTTCTCATGCTATCAACAATGCTTTTCGGCGATTCCCGAGATTTACAAACAGTTATGCGCACCATGTCAATTGCACTGAAAGTTGCCGTCAAAGTACCTGTTACCGTACATCAGCTACGCACCAATGCCGGTGCCAGGATGCTCCTTGTGCACTGACCGACCAGTGAGCCAGTGCACCGCCTATCTGCTCTGTGTCGCCCGAACCCTGACATTCACATCATTTCACCCAATGGGAACGGCCAGCATGGAAAATTCTACTTCTGCACGGGCAGTAGTTGATGAACGACTACGGGTGCTTAAGGTGGGCAATCTGCGGGTCGTGGACGCTTCAGTAATGCCGACAATACCTAATGCGAACACCAACGCTCCCACAATGATGGTAGAAGAAAAGGCAGCTCAAATGCTGCAGGAAGATCATCATATCTAGAGAAGGAGAGCACCATTTACTAAACGACACTACAGCTCTAAACCTGACCCTTCAGGCACCGTCAGTGTTCAAGAGTGCTGCAGCCAAGCAGTGTTGTGCTTCTCCAATGCACTCTCAATGAAATCTAATTGATGATAAGACTATTCGTGTGGCTGCATTCTGAAGGGGTCTTCAAACCGGCAATAAGTTTGTTTGTTAAGTCGGTGAGCAAACACTGCACAGGAGCACAGAGCACTGGTCGTTTACTGATTCACAGACTGTTAGACTTTCTCTCTCTCTCTCTCTCTTTCTCGTACTCTTCAAGTTAATCTTTGAAAGCGAAACCAAGTGCAAATGGCAATCGAACAAGATAAAGTGTCTGTCTGTATGTGTGGAAAGTTTGCAAAGTATCTCGTCATTTGTATTCCTCTGGTCCTTATGAGCAGCAGGCAAAGCAAACAATAAGAAGTGAAGACTCTGCTGAGGACAAGCAAATTGGCTAAAAAGGTTAACTTGCCTGGTGAAAGAACAAAAGTTAAGGCCTACAGCAAACAGAAAAAAGAAAAGAAACTGCATGTGTGTGTGTGAGTCAAGTGAGATGGCACTCTCACTCTCTCATTCGGGCCAGATGGAGCGCGATAGAGGGTGTGATGAAGGCGAATGGGCAGATAAGGACGTTGAAGCCAGCCAGCGGGCCAATTGAGCTTCATTTACAGAGTGCTGCAGAGTCTGCAGAGTCACTAGGCTGAAGTCGACTTGAGCCACTCTCTTCGGTGGGCTCAAGTGTGCTCACCAGTGAACAACGACACAAGCCCTTCACTGCCACTGCTGCTGCTGCTGCCAGGCTCGTAGAGATAGCAGACTGAGTTTGGCAAATGCAGCCGCAGAATTCGGCCATTCAAATCCCTGCATCTACCACCGGCGCTCCTAGTGCGTACAACTTTGTTAATTCGGGCGCATAAAGTTGTGAAAGTTCGTCAAACGATGAATCGCACTGACTAGTCTCTAAATCGGAATAGTAATGAGCATTCAGAAGGAGAGAGAGAGAGAGAGAGAGAGAGAGAGAGAGAGAGAGAGAGAGAG